>ERZ772945.4-NODE-4-length-271637-cov-11.130255_pt1 | contig 271637 bp, 244 predicted proteins | sample MGYA00511681_ERZ772945 | MGnify/ENA primary metagenome ERZ772945 (study PRJEB29015, sample SAMEA2737943) | human oral metagenome | biome: human oral; feature: human-associated habitat; material: dental | place: China | collected 2143 ...
TTCGGTTTGTCAATGGAATCAATTTTTAAAGGATTTCTGTGCAGACGAAAATAGTTGCAACTACTCAAACAAATTAAAAGTAGCTTCTATTCTTTGGAAAGAAGTCAGAAATTCAAGAAATGAAAAAATTTATTCAAAGAATCTTTTGACTGAATATGCCGATAAAATAAAAGAGTATTGCAAGTAGGATATTTTTAGCTTGCTAAACTAACAATTCAATAAAAGCTAACACGAAAGCAGTAAATCAAAAAGGTTTGCTGTTTTTTCTTTGCTTAAAAACGGAAAGGAGGACACATGGAAGAAGAAAAAAGAGTAATAAAAGAACCACAACATAAACAGTTAATAATGGATATTGGAAAAACAAAATACACCGTAAACCTACATTTCAAGCAAGGTACAGGGGAAACATACAAGGATAAAATACTAAAGCTAATCAAGAGAGAAACAGAGAAGATATAAATTTATCAAAAAAATTTTGTTTATGTCCTTGACAAATCTTCCCAAACGGTACTTGGGTGATAGAGCCAAGATTCAATCAGATATCTATTCCTGTTAAAGGACTCTGCATAGCTTCACCTTCCAGGAATGATGCCATGTATCGGGTAATTAAGTATTGTGTACCTTGTGGAATCGTAGATCTTTCTGGCGAGTGGGTAATAGAGCCGAAGTGGAAGGATACAGGAGGTCTCTCTGAGCTTGACTACTTTGGAGCGCAAGATGCTGAGAGCGGTCTTTGGGGCATTGCGAGAAAAGACGGGTCTTGGCAAGTTGAGCCATATCTTGTAGGAAAGGGTGGTTTCTCAGGTATAGGCTGCTTCAATCCACACACACAAATAGCAAAAGCGTATGATGAAGCATCTGACCTTTGGGGCTTTATAGATGGGTCAGGTAAGTGGGTTGTTAAGCCTTTTACAAAAGAGATTAACTATGTAGGAGATGATGAGATTTACGCTGTGTCTCCTGTCGACAGTGCCTTATACGGACTTATCGATATTGAAGGCAGCTGGATTGCAGAACCTAAGTTTTTTGTTTGCGGTGCTTTTGGTAAGACCGGTTATGCCGATGCTATATTGGACGAAACAAAGCGGTCTGGTCTTATTGATAAGCAGGGAAACTGGGTTGTAGAGCCAAAATTCTTTGGTATCAGAACTCCCAATAAATCTAATTTTATTCCAGCTAAAGGATGTACAGAAAGGTCTTCTGAAGACTTGTTTTGGGGCTTTATTGATCTTTCCGGTGAGTGGGTAGTAGAACCAAAATACCTAGATATCGGTTCATATAATGAAAAATGTGATGTAGCTTCTGTGCGTCCGAAAGGAAAAGATGGTTGCTATCGTCTTATGAACTCAAAAGAAGAGTTTGTATCCGATGTACGCTTCTCCTATATTTTTCCTAAATTTTCAGATGAAGGCTACTGCTATGCAATACCGTACAAACTGAAAAAACCCTCAGAGGAGTAGAGGCATGTAAGTCTACAGCGAACCCTCAGGGTTGGAATGAGTATCAAAATTTTTGCGTCTCTTATTTAACTGCAAATCCCGTGAGGCTTTTTAGGGTTATTTGTATGGGAATCGTTGCTTTTGGTGTGCTGGGAACTTTAGTATATGTAGGAGCCCGCCACATGAAAGCAACCGCCGACGAACGCGATCCGTTTGGCAGCAGTGCCGGAAAGTAAGAAGAAGGGAAGCAATGATGCCAGAGAAAGATTTGACTCACGTTGTGTCAAAAACTCCGTCAGACGTTTCATCAACAGAAAACCCTGTTGAGCTTTTTGGAATGTATGTGGCGCATGTCGGCATCAATGCATGCGATGCTCATGAAGCAGAGGATATTGCCGACAGGTTTTCTATTCTCATGGGTCTTCCCAAAAAAGAGATGGAACCTTCGTTTTTCTCGGGAACCCTTGTTGAAATCATGAAGCAAAATGGTCGTGGCGAGAAAGGCCACATTGGTTTTCACGTGGACGATCTGCCTGCGGCAGAAAAGTGGTTTGAGGCGCGCGGATTTGAGATAGACGAATCTTCCAGACGTCTTTTGCCCGATGGAAGCACATTTCTTGTGTACTTCAAAAAACAGATCGCAGGCTTTGCCATTCACCTAACCGTTGCTCAATAAGGATTGCCAGCGGTTGTATAACACACTGTTGGCTCTTGCGTATCATGCGCGATTGACAGGTGCGCGCATAGGAAGAGCTCAAAAGTTACCCGGTTTCGCATATTTTCTCTCGGATATGCACTCTAGTGAATACGAGTATTTGAGACTTTTTATTTATAGACGCTCTTGTACATATCGTCTGGATCACGTTTCTAAAGGTGACCTTACACCAACATTTAAGACACGATCCAACCAAATACACCAGTAAACAAGATTCTTCTCGCAATTGCTTTAAACTTGCGGTTTACGGGTGGTTTTTGGAAGCAAAACTTGTGTTTAGTGGTGGTTTTTCTCGGATTTGAGCGTTTAGTGGTGAATCAAAACACCCGTAAACATCCAGTTTGGTACCAAACCGTTGTCTCATATGAAAAGCACAACTAAAGCAAAATGCCTACCTGCGGATTTGCAGACAGCCGTTGATACGCAATTTCAACAATCCGACAATAAAGCGAGAAGACCCTACGAGCATAATCTACTGCCTAGTGCTGCCAAAAATGCGCCAAGTTTGGCAGCGCTGTTCTGGCAGCACCAAGTTAGAAAGCTATCTGCATAACAGGTGGTTTTGGCACACGCGCGATTTCGTTGCGCCTGCGCGTTGTATTGATGTATATCGATCGCATTGCCACACATCTTCAAAACTTGTACATAATTCAAACACAATTCTAAAAACAGTACGTTTGTACTGGTAATCCTGCCCATTGTATAGAAGCGGAATGCTTTCCACTAGATATTGTGGTGATTTTCAAAAACCAAGTAAGTGAAAGCTACTCATTCGTGGAGCGTCAAAAATAATTTGTGGGGCAAAGTGTTTTCTAGTGTCTAAAAGTGTGGCATTGAGCTATATTTATCTTACGTTCGAATGGCGTATGAGCATTTTGCCAACGACCGCCGCGCACACAAACCTTAAACGCACCCCGCGCGGCATTTTTGGTAAGCGAAAACGCGATGCAGGCAGCACTACGAAAGGAGGAGGACATGCTCACTGGACAGTACCAGCGCTCACTGGACTCCAAGATTCGTGTCACGCTTCCTGCAACACAGCGCAAAGAGCTGGGCGATTCCGTAGTGCTCATTCGTCGTGAGAACGCGCTTCATGGGTATTCACCTGAGGCTTACGAGGCATTTGTGGCGTCTATCCCCATGGAGGGAAAAGATCGTCGCCAGGTGGACAGGGCGCTCAGGTCTCTCAATGCTCGTGCAACAACGGTTGACATTGACTCGGCCGGCCGCGTGGCACTGGGCAAGATTGACGAGTCCGATCCAAATGCCCGCAAAGAGCTGAGCCTCAAGCGCGATGTCACTATCGTCGGCAACGGTGACCACATTGAGATCTGGGACACCAAGAAGTGGGATGACTACTTCAATGCCGACAGCGGTGTCGAAGCACTTGAGAATCTCATCTTTGGCATGTAATCCGAGGCGAGAAGAACGTGGAGCAGTGCAACTTGACAGTTGAATATCGGCACCAACCTGTGATGCTCGCTGAAGTACTTCAGCAGCTCAATCCAAAACCGGGAGAGATTGTGTGCGACTGCACGCTGGGCGGGGCAGGACACACGGTAGAACTTGCAAAGCGCATTGTGCCCGACGGCTTGTCCATTGGAATCGATCAAGACGACATGGCGCATGAAGCCGCAGCCGCTCGAATAGCCAAAGAGGTTCCGACAGCGGAGTTCTTACCTCTCAAAGGTAACTTCGGAGATTTGGATACTTTGCTTGTTTCAGCAGAGGTTCCCGGAGTGGATTGCTTTCTGTTTGACATCGGCGTGTCATCACCGCAGCTTGATATCCCCGAGCGGGGTTTCTCGTATCACGAAGATGCCCCGTTGGATATGCGCATGGATCCGGGGAAACAAACCCCAACCGCACAAGAGGTCGTCAACACCTATACCGAAGCTGACCTCACCCGTATCCTGCGAGTCTTTGGCGATGAAACGTTTGCGCCGCGGATTGCCCACCGAATCGTGGAAGTTCGCAAGACAGCTCCCATCAAGACAACCTTGCAGCTTGTCGAGGTTATCAAGACATCAATTCCTGCAGCAGCACGTCGCCACGGAGGACATCCCGCGCGCAAAACGTTCCAGGCGTTGCGTATTGAGGTGAATCACGAGCTTGACGTGCTTGAGCGTGGACTTCGTTCTGCGATTGCCTGGGCAAATCCCGGCGGCAGAATTTGTGTGATTGCATATCACTCGCTGGAAGATCGCATCGTGAAGCATGTGTTTTCTGAGCTGAGTCAAGGTTGTATCTGTCCGCCTGATCTTCCAGTTTGTGTGTGTGGGCATGTGCCGATAGTCGATGTTAAGACCAAAAAACCTCTGACGGCAACGTCGGAAGAAATTACGCAAAACCCGAGGGCGAGAAGTGCGCTCATGCGTGTGGCGGTAAAACGCAACACCGAAAACGAGAGGATTTAAGCAACATGGCACGCTATACATCAGAGGCGATTGACATAACCTCAGTTGAGAGGGACTATGAACGCCAGCAAACAGTTGCCAGTCCCTCGTTTGAAGTGGTACCCGGCGGTGGGCTTGATGCTCATGCCCGTCGTGGTGTGTCTACTCAGTTTATTTCTGCCGTAATGACGGTAGTGCTTGCTTTTGCTCTCATTTTTACCATTGGAGTGGGACGCGTTGTACTGTCAACCATGACAGTCTCAAAGCTTCAGGCAAATAATGAGACACGTATCGCTTTGCGCCAAATGACGGCAGAAAATGACAATCTTCGCATTTCGCGCTCGCTGCTTTCCAGCAACACCCGCATTGAGAAGATTGCAACTCAGAGGTACGGCATGAAACTTTCCGAGAACCGTGCCGTTCTGAATGTAAATAACTCTCCACAGGCGTAACATATACGCCGTGAGTACTACGTCGAGAAATAATAACCGCCGAAGGCGGAGGAATGCTCCTGAGGCCTCGTATGACGAGGCCTCTCGTGCACGGTATCGCACGCGCGCGGGCATTGTGGGCAATGCAGCCAGTGACGACAGCCTTTTTGGCCGCCGGTTTAAGGTGCTGTTTGTCGTCATGGGCTTTATCGCGATTGTTATCTTGGGTTTTCTCTTTTTCTACCAGGTTATCAATCAACAGAGCCTTGCAAAAGGTGCCGAGGAGAACCGGAAAAATGTAATACCTTTGCACGCTAAGCGCGGAACCATCTATGACCGAAACGGCAACGTGCTTGCCATGAGTGTTGACTGCAAGGACATCTACTGTAATCCGAAGGAAATTAAAGATCCTGCAGGAGTGGCGCAGGTACTTGCGGATAATCTCGGCGGGAAGCCGGGGGATTATCTTGAAGCGCTCAAAAAAGACACTACGTTTTCCTATATTAAGCGCCAAGCCGATAAGACCGCCTCAGCTAAGGTAAAAGCGGCCTTGGAAGAAAAGAAGCTTACCGGCGTCTATTATGTCGACAATACCAAGCGTGTGTACCCTTACGGAAACGTGGGCGTTCAAATTCTTGGGTATGTTGGCAGCGACGGCAAGGGCATATCCGGCCTCGAGTACTACTATGACAAGGAGCTTTCAGGGGAGGACGGCTCCATGATTATGGAGACGGGCTTGGGTGGTACACCCATCGCCGGTGGATCTTCTCAGGTGACCGAAGCAAAAAACGGAAAAGATATCGTACTTTCGCTGGATATTAACCTGCAAGATGAGGCGGAAAAACAACTTACACAGGCCGTAAAAGACAACGACGCCAAAGACGGTGGTTCACTGCTTGCCATGAATCCCAAAAACGGCGAGATTTATGCGGCATGCTCCTATCCGCTTCCTGATTTTTCAGGCAAGACCGATCTTGATCCGGATTCGCTCAACTTGAAGTTGGTATCCAACTCGTATGAACCCGGCTCCGTGTTTAAGGTGGTAACCACTGCCATCGGAATGGAAAATACGCTTTTTGGGCCTGATTCCACGTTTAACGTTCCTCTCACCATTGATGTAGGCGGCCATATTGTTGAGGATGACGATTGGCGCGGCGGCGCGATGGACATGACGGTTACCGAAATGATGCGCAGGTCTTCTAACGTTGGTATGGCGACGCTTGAAACACAGGTCATCGGCGACAAACGATTTGCTCAAGGTCTGGAGGATCTTGGAATTGGACAGGCAACCGGTATTGATTTTCCCGGAGAAGCAGACGGTATTGTAAAACCGATTGATAAGTATGAGTCGTATACCGGCGGAAATATGTCATTTGGACAGGGACTTGCCATTCCGTTTATCCAGGTCACACGTGTGTATGCAGCCGTAGCAAATGGCGGCAACCTCGTAACCCCTCACTTTGCTACCTCCATAGGAGGCAAAGATATTGACTGGCCCGTTAAGGAAGGCGTCCTTTCCAAGACAACCTGCGACGGCGAAAAAGAGATGCTCCGTACGGTCATCCGAGAGGGTACCGGTGTTCGTGCGCAGGTATCAGGGTATGATATTGCCGGTAAAACCGGTACGGGTCAGCAGGTAGACAAGAAGACAAGTGCATACGACAATTCCGGCCATTATGTATCGTCGCTTTGCGGCTTTGCCAATGCGGACGATCCTGATGTTTTGGTGTATGCCGGTCTCAACGATACGCAGCAGTTGGCTTCACAGTCGGCCGCAGTGGTGTTCTCAACGTTTATGAAGTCAGCGGTGACGCAGCTGGAAATTCCACCTGCGAGCCAATAAGTGGGAGGTTGCATGATTTGTATGTCCGCGCGCGACGTAGTTGAGTCTACGGGAGCGATGCTTTTGGTTGAGGGAAAACGCCCACTTGCCGGTGAGGTGGAGATCGATTCTCGCCGTGTGGGCGAAGGCTCGCTCTTTGTTGCATTTGCGGGCGAGAAGGTCGACGGAAACTCCTATATAGATGCCGCACTTGATGCGGGAGCCGCGGTAGTATGTGCAAGTGCAGAGCCGGCTCAGGCCACCCTCGAACATGCCCGTCGTGTTGATGCCACGCTTCTGCGAGCCGAGGGAGATGACTGCGAAGAATTTCTTCTCCGCCTGGCCGGAGCCTGGAGAGCGCTCCATCAGGATTGGACGGTAGTGGCGGTTACCGGCTCCGTTGGCAAAACCACCACAAAAGATATGCTGAGAGCGGGTATTGCGACGCAGAGGCGCGTTCATGCCACCGCCGGTAACCATAACAATCTCATTGGGCTTCCCATGACGATCCTTTCGGCTCCCAAGGATGCCGAGGTCTTGGTCTGTGAATGCGGCATGAACCACAAGGGTGAGATTGCACGCCTGACACGTTGTTGTCGCCCCACAATCGCCGTCATTACCAATGTGGGCACAAGCCATATCGGTCTTCTCGGCAGTCGTGAAAACATCGCTTGCGCTAAGGCAGAGATTGTCGAGGGCATGGAGGCTCACGGCGACATACGTCCTACGCTTATTCTTGAGAGTGGAGGCGATTTTACGTCATTTGTGAGCGAGAAGTTCGCGCGTCCCAAAGGCATTGACGTGGTATGCGTGGGATCTCATGCAGGAGATATTCTGAGAGCCCAGGACGTTAGCGTGGGCGAAGAGAGTCTTCCGACCGCAACGTTTGTCACACAAGACGGCTGGAAAAAGACGGTAACGTTTTCGGTACCGGGTCGCGTTGCGGTTTCCGATGCACTTATGGCGCTTGAAGCCATTGTCCTTTTAGGCTTGGATCGAGACATGGCTCTTGACGCCATTGCCACCATGCCGCCGACACGTATGCGCCTGTCGGTATTGCGTGCCGTTTGTGGTGCACGTATTATTGACGATTCGTATAACGCAAGCCCGAGCTCCATGGCAGCGGCTCTTGACGTGCTTTCCCGCATGCCAACGCGTGGCCGCCGCATTGCGATTCTTGGAGAGATCGGGGAGCTGGGTCAAGAAGAGAAGCGCCTGCATGGCTATGTAGGTGCCTATGTTGCCGCAAAGCCCATGGACTTGGTAGTTTTTGTGGGCAGAGACGCCGCCCGCGAGATGGCGGAGGCGGCCAAAACGATGGGTTTGTCAGAGGACGCAATCGAGCTGGTTGAAAGCGTAGAAGATGTGATGAAAATAATTCCGCCTATACTGAAAGATACGGATACGGTTTTGGTAAAAGCATCTCGTGCCGCCGGACTTGATGTGTTTGTAAGGGGAGTTGTTGCATAATGATTGGTAATCCAGCATATCCAACGTATCAGGTCTTTCTTTCTCTTGGCGTCTCGGCGATTATCACGCTTATCGGTATGCCGTTCTTTATACGAATGATGAAGAAGGAAGGCGTCGGCCAGCAGATCCGTGCCGACGGACCACAGCAGCATCTCAAAAAGCAGGGTACCCCCACCATGGGCGGCACCGTTATGCTTCTTTCGGTCATCCTTACCTGCGTTCTTTGTGCAACATGGAGTACCGATCTTATTTTAGCCGTGGCTGCCATGCTGTTTACCGGATCGTTGGGTCTGCTTGATGACATTGAATCGGTGGCGCACCGTCGATCCCTTGGTCTCACGCCCGCCCAGAAGATGCTGGGGCTTATCACCATCTCTGTCGGCTTTTGTCTTTTAGCGGTCAACGTGCTTGGTATCTCACCGGTGATTTCGTTTCCCGGTGGTTTTGGTATTGATTTGGGGGTTCTCTCTACCGTCGTTCCACTTGGAGAAGGCACGCTTCACATCCCGTGGCTCTATATATTCTTCGTCTTTTTGCTTATGGCAGGACTTTCCAATGCGGTCAATCTTACCGACGGGCTTGACGGTCTTGCGGGAGGCTGCACCATGGTGGTCATGCTGGTTATGGCTGCCGTGGCGTTTCGATATGGCGAGATAAACTTGGCCGTTTTTGCCGCCGCCATCGCAGGAGCGTGTATCGGCTTTTTGTGGTTCAACAGCTACCCGGCGTCCATTTTTATGGGAGACACCGGATCTCTTGCATGGGGAGCAGCGCTGGCCGCACTTGCCGTTCTTACAAAAACCGAGGTAACTTCTTTGGTCATGGGAGGTCTCTTTATTATTGAGGCACTTTCCGTCATCATTCAGGTGGTAAGTTTTAAGCTTACCGGTAAGCGTGTCTTTTTGATGGCTCCTTTGCACCACCATTTCGAGAAGCTCGGTTGGAACGAGACAAAGGTTGTCATCCGGTTTTGGATTGTTTCCGGTGCGTTTGCCGCCCTTGGTTTTGCTCTTTATTTTCAGCTCGGATAAATTTGCTGGGGGGAGGCATATCTCATGGAGCCGCAGGTATCTAAAACACTTGGAGATGTTTGTGTTCTCGGGTTTGGACAGACCGCTCTGTCCGTCTGCACCTATCTGATGGCGCAAGATTCTTCTCGTGTGCACTCCGTTGTACTTTTTGGCGGTGCTCAAACTCACAAAGGCGAGAAGTGCACCGAGTTTGAGGCGCTTGGAGTGCGTGTTGTTACGGGTACCGATGAGGTGTGCGGTACGTATTCGCTTTGTATAGCCTCGCCTGGTGTTCCTGATACCTCAGCACTCTTTTTGTCTGCCGCAGCACATTCGCAAGAGATTATCGGTGAGCCTGAGTTTGCGTTTCGTGAGAGTCCGGAAAAATGGATTGCAATTACGGGAACCAACGGTAAGACCACCACAACTACCTTAGTGACAAAAATCTTGCAGACCGCAGGGCAAAAGGCCATTTCGGTGGGAAATATTGGCCGCACCATTACCGATGAACTTTCGAGCCGTACATCCGATGAGTGGTTTGTGGCGGAACTCTCAAGTTTTCAGCTGGCTACCATTGCCCGCCTGCATCCCAAAACAGCCGCACTTTTGAATATCACCCCCGACCATCTTGAGTGGCACGGCACCCTTGCGGCGTATGCGGCGGCAAAAGAGAGAATTTTTGAGAACTTTGATACCTATGATTTGGCGGTTGTATCCGATCTTGATGAGTATTGCCGTGCATGCGCCCATCACCTGGAAGCTCGGAACATACGCGTATGCCATCTCAACACGGAAGACCCAAAGACAGAACATGCTGCATTTATACGCGACGGTGTGCTTGTGGTCAGGCGCGCGGGCAAGGAGACGGAGCTTATACGTGTGGCCGACCTAAAGATTCACGGGCTGCACAACGCTTTGAATGCGCTTGCTGCATCTGCTTTGGCTCTTGAGGCAGGCATCGATCCTGTTTCCGTGCGCCACGCACTTCTCGACTTTGAGGCGCTTGAGCATAGAATTGAGCCGGTCAAGGAAGTTTCGGGCGTACTGTACGTCAACGATTCAAAAGCGACAAACACCGATGCGGTTGAGAAGTCGCTTACCGCCTTTCCCACGCGGGACGTGGTGCTTCTTTTGGGAGGCCACGATAAGGGAACAGACCTTGGCTCACTTGCAGCGGCGGTGAATCGGAGCTGTAAAACGGCAATATGTTACGGAGCCGCCGGCCCACGGATTGCCGAGGCACTTGAGGCGGAAAAGACAAAACAACATTCCGATCTTCATGTCGTGCGTGCCCCTCACATGAAAGAAGCTTTTGAGGCGGCGACAAAAAGAGCGGCGGCAGGAGACGTCGTTCTTCTTTCTCCGGCATGCTCTTCGTTTGACGAGTTCTCCAATATGGCAGAGCGCGGTCGGACGTTTAAGCACTATGTGAGCGAGCTTGCAGCACAAGAAGGTGTTTTTTGATGGTTAAAACTCGTCGGAGCCGGTCGCAGTCGGCCAAACAAGAGCGTACGTTGTTTGGTGTGCCGGAGCGTTTCATGAAACCCCGTATTGTTTTGTTGGTGGTTGTAACGCTGCTGGTTCTCTTTGGTCTTTTGATGATTTATTCGGCGTCATCGGTTACCGCCATGACCAATCCCGATATGGGTAACAATCCCTTCTACTTTGTGACAAAGCAGGGAATAATTGCACTTGTAGGTACGGTTCTTGCAGTAGGTCTTGCGGTATTTGATTATCGCAAGCTCTGCAGGGCATGGCCTGTTTTGTTTGGTGTCACGGTAGCGATCTTGGCTTTGGTGCTTATGCCGTTTGCGGGCACCGATGCACTTGGAGCTACACGTTGGATTGCCATTGGAGGCTTTACCATTCAGCCTTCTGAGTTCGCAAAGATTTCCATCATTATGATGGTTGCATTTTTGATTCAACAATACCTGGTTGATGGCACTATCGATCAGCGGCGCTTTATCATTACTTGTGCAGCTGTTGTAGTACTTCCTCTTCTGCTCATTTTGCGTCAGCCCGATAAAGGAACCACGCTTATTATCGTTACCTCCATCATTGTCATGGCGTTTCTTGCCGGTTTTGATATGCGCCTCGTCATGATGCTCGGCGCTGCGGGTGCCGTGGTGCTGCTTTTCTTGGCTACCCGAGACGAATATTCCCGCGCACGCTTTTTGATCGGACTCAATCCATGGGCCGACTATAGCAATACGGGATATCAGTTGGCTCAGGCTCAATATGCCTTTGGTACCGGCGGTTTATTTGGCGTGGGAATCGGGTTTTCAAAACAAAAGTACTCGTATCTTCCCATGGCTCACAACGATTTCATATTTGCGGTTATAGGCGAGGAAACCGGCTATATCGGCATTCTGTGTTTGTTTGCAGCCTTTGTACTGCTTGCGTGGGCAGGCTATCAAATTGCCAAATATGCGCCGGATCTTACCGGACGACTTATTGCAGCAGGTTTTACTTCGATGTTTGTCTTTCAGGCGCTGCTCAATGTAGGCGGCGTCGTGGGCGTGCTGCCGCTTTCCGGCAAGCCGCTGCCCTTTATTTCCTACGGAGGCTCAACTTTGCTCTCAAGTTTGATAACCGTGGGCGTTCTTATGTCCATCTCGAGAAGATCGGCTCTGCCTCAAACCGAGCACGATTCACGTCGCCGCTCGTGGCGTTTTGCCGATGAAGAGGACTCAGAGCTTCCTGAGGATTTTATGGAAGCATACGAGACACCTTCTCTCACAACGATAGGTACCCCTCGTTCAAAACCGGCAACGTTGGGCTCATCATTTACGATGGTTGACGGAGGAAATATGGGGAGAAGCTCGTCACGTTCTTCTCGAGAACGTATCGATCTTGGACCAAGTGCAACCGATCGTCTCCGTGGTTCTTCAGAGAACAGGGGAACTCGCGGTAAAGGAAGGGATTTTCGTGGCTAATTCACATGCGCCGCTTGAGATAGCAATTGCCGCAGGCGGTACGGCAGGTCATATCAACCCAGCGCTTGCACTGGCAGAAGAGCTGCGTGAGCGCGGACATCATGTGCGCTTTTTCGGTCAACCCAACAAACTGGAGGGAACCTTAGTGCCCGAAGCGGGCTTTGAGCTGGTTCCCATTCATGTTTCAGGTTTTAATCGGCGTAAGCCCTGGACGCTTATATCGGCAGGTATTCAAATGGAGAAGGCAAAGGCCGGACTGCAGCGTCTTTTTGCACGAGAGAGTGCCCCTGATGTGGCGGTGGGTTTTGGCGCATACGTTGAGTTACCCCTTATGCGCTGGTGTGCCGCCCATAAGGTACCTTATGTACTGCATGAGCAAAACTCGGTTACCGGTTTGGCAAACCGAGTTTCGGCACGAGCGGCCACACGTGTGTGCGTTGCATTTCCCCAGGCAAAATCTGCGTTTTTAGAGCACGTATCAGACCCCGATCGTATTGTGGTAACCGGAAATCCGGTACGCCGCTCGGTACTCAACGCTCAACGCGAACCGTCTCGTCATGCCTTGGGGGTACATGACGACGAGGTATTTCTCCTTATCTTTGGAGGAAGTCTTGGTGCCCGGAGTTTGAACAATGCAGTTATTGGCCTGAAAGAGCAGCTTTTATCGTGCCCAGGCGTGCGTATTTTGCAATCGTGCGGAGCGGAGCTCTATGACGAGGTGGTAGATGCGCTGAAGCTGTCGGAGGAGGAGAAGCACCGCTGGGAAGTGCGGCCCTATATCTCAAATATGGGAGAAGCGCTTGCGGCAGCGGATTGCATCGTTTCTCGCTCCGGAGCTTCTTCGGTTGCTGAGATAGCAGCGCGCGCCCTCCCAAGCATACTGGTGCCGTTTCCCCTGGCCACGGCAGACCATCAGACAACGAATGCGCACCTGCTCTCCGATGTGGGGGCTGCCGTGTTGGTTCCCGATGACGAAGTGGCAACCGAGTCCTTCTCGACACCACTGTTGAAGATGGTGGAGGACGCCGATATGCGCTTTGAGATGCACAAGGCGGCACAAGGGCTTGACCAGGGACGCTCGGCACAGCTTTTGGCAGATCAAGTAGAACTTTCTGCACAAGCCTGCTCAGTGTAAGCTATTCGGGTAAAGTTATATATCTCAGAGGGTTTATCAGAGGAGCTTAGGTATGGCCAATCAAGACAGTCTTACAGTTACGCGTGCCCATTTCATCGGTATTGGGGGCGCCGGCATGAGCGGCATTGCGCTTGTGCTTCATGAGCGGGGCTGTACCGTAACGGGCTCCGATCTGAAGAGCTCACGCTATGTGCGAGAGCTGGAAGAAGCCGGAATACGTGTCCATATCGGCCACGTTGCAGCCACCATCGATGAAGTACGGCCTGATGTGGTGGTAACGTCGTCGGCTATACCCGAGACAAATCCCGAAGTTATTCGGGCAAGAGAGCTCGGTCTTCCTATTTGGCCACGGGCAAAGATGCTCTCATATCTCTCTCGCGGCCGTAAGACGATTGCGGTAGCGGGTACGCATGGCAAGACCACCACTTCGTCCATGATTGCAACCATGCTGGATAAGATGGATCTTGATCCGTCGTTTCTTATCGGCGGCGTTGTTGAAGGTTATGACACAAACGGCCGCAACGGCTCAGGCGATTACTTTGTATGTGAGGCGGATGAGTCCGACGGCTCGTTTATGTACCTTACTCCCAATGTGATTGTCATCACCAATATCGAAGCGGATCACCTTGATCACTATGGAACGCTTGAAAATATCGAGAAGACCTTCTGTGATTTTATGCGTTTGCTTGATTCCGGTGAGACGGTAATCATTAACGGCGATAATCCTCATTGGGTTGAGCTTGCTCGTTCTACGGGCCGCAAGGTCGTATCGTATGGATTCAGTGAGACGTGCGATTACGTGTGCCGTGCACGTATGCGTACGCAAGGAATTGAAAATCCGCTTTCCGTTACAACACCTTCGGGTGCCTGTGTCGATATTGTGCTGCCTGCAAGTCCCGGTACGCACAATATTTCAAATGCGTGTGCTGCCCTTGCAACCGCTGATATTTTGGGATATGACCTGAGCGATGCTGCACGCGCTCTTTCGCAGTTTAAGGGCGCCCGTCGCCGCTTTACCCATGTAGGAGATGTCTGTGGCATTACGGTAGTTGATGACTATGGGCATCACCCAACCGAGATCAAAGCAACCCTCTCAGCGGCGCTACCCTTAGGGTTTAAGCGTGTCATCTGCGTGTTTCAACCGCATCGTTATAGCAGGACAAAAGATCTTGCCGACTTATTTGCCCATGCGTTTGACGGCGTTGATACGCTGCTTGTAATGGATGTGTTTTCTGCAGGGGAGTTGCCTATCCCGGGTATTTCGGGAAAGACGGTTTCGAGCCGTGTGAAGGATGCGGGCAAGGTGTCTGACGTGCGCTATATTCCTTCTCGCCATAAGCTGGTAGACACACTGTGCGAGCTTTGTCGTCCCGGTGATTTGGTTATTACACAAGGTGCGGGCGACGTTACCCAGATTGGTCCGGCGTTCATTAAAGCGCTCTCTGAGCAAACCGATCACCACTAAATTTGCGCAGGGTACCAATGGCACAAAATACTGACAGACGGCGTGGTACTCCACGTAAGGCAAAGAGTGTTCCTAAGGTTTCTCAGGCTCCGGCTCAAGATACGGCTCAAGCGTCTCAGAGGAAACCTCGTACTCGCTCTCGAGCGTCCAAAAAGACTTCGGGTACTTCTGCACGCGGCACTTCTGCATACAGAAGTCCTTCGGAGGCCCGCGCAGAACGCCTGCGCCGTGCAAACCATGGCACGGTGGACGTGAAAAAGACAATACGCAGGGTGTGTATAGGTCTTGTCGCGTTTATGGTGGTCGGCTTGGTGGCATTTTTTGTGTTGAAGAATTCGTCTGTGTTTGCCATTACCAACATTACCGTTGATCCCACCGATCACATTACCAACGAAGACATTCAAAAGCTGGTGGCCGTTCCCGAAGGCACGACGCTTCTTAATATGGACGAGAAGCAGATAACGGAAAACCTCAAAGAGGACCCTTGGGTTGCTTCGGTTTCTTTTGAGAAGCAATTCCCCAATACGTTGCACATTACCATTACAGAACACAAGGTTGCCGCCCTTGTGGTTCCATCTGCCGGCTCTTCTGCTTGGTATTTGAGCGATGAGGGAACGTGGCTCCAAAAGGTGGATCTGTCGGTTGGGGAGAATGGCTCACTGAGTGCCGCCGCACTTGCACAAGCCGAGAAGGACGGCGTTCTTCTCGTCTCTGACGTACCGGCAACGGTAAATCCTGTTGCAGGAGCACCGGCAACCGATGAGGTTATCAAGGCGGTCCTGACGTATCAGTCAACCTTTACTTCAGAGTTAACGTCGCAGATAGTCAGTTATTCTGCGGCCAGTTCGGACAGCATCAATATCACGCTTACAAATGGTATTCAGGTGGCGCTTGGCTCTCCGACACAAATTGAAGATAAAGAGAAGGTTATCCTACGGATGATTGAGCAGTATGCCGGTGAGATGACATATCTCAATGTACGGGTTCCCTCAAGTCCCACGTATAGACGTGTTGTTGGTGGAAACACCCAAAATGGAACTGGCATTTCAACGACAACTACATCAACCAATCAAAGCCAATCGACAAGTCAGGAAGAGCAGGGAGAAAAAACCTCTCAGACTGAGGAAGAAACCTCTCAAACCAAAAGGACAGAGGCTGAGCAGCAGAGTTCTTCCCAATAAGCGATACGAGTAAGGTGTGAAAATACACTGCGCCTACCAGCTGTCTTCATAATTTCTACATAATTGTTGACGAAACCCTCAAGGTATGCAAATATACCCCGCTTTGCATGAAGCGTAAGCCTTAACTTGAGGTTAAGGGTTGTTACCTGCGGTTCCTGCGAGCGCATAAGACAGGCAGTGAAAGCGCAGACGCGCTCAAGACCGAAGGGACAAGACGCATGCCACGAGGAGGAAAGATGGTTAAGGATACTGACACCCTTAATAACTACCTTGCAGTAATCAAAGTTGTAGGTGTAGGCGGCGGCGGTACGAATGCCGTTAACCGCATGATCGAAGAAGGTATTCGCGGCGTTGAGTTTGTCGCCGTAAATACTGACGCACAAGCCCTTGCTATCTCTGATGCCGATATTAAGGTTCATATTGGTACCGATATCACCAAGGGTCTTGGTGCAGGCGCTAACCCTGAGGTTGGTAAAGAGTCTGCGGAGGATTCTCGTGATGAGATTAAGGCAGCACTTGCCGGTGCCGATATGGTCTTCATTACGGCAGGCGAGGGCGGCGGTACCGGTACCGGCGCTGCTCCGGTTGTAGCCGATATCGCAAAAAATGATGTCGGAGCTCTTACGGTTGGTGTTGTGACCAAGCCATTTACCTTTGAGGGACGTCGTCGCTACGCATCGGCTTCCGAGGGTATAAAAAATCTTGCCGAGAACGTCGATACGCTCATTGTGATTCCAAATGATCGTCTTTTGGATCTTTCCGAAAAGAAGACCACCATGCTTGAGGCCTTCCGTATGGCAGACGACGTGCTTTGCCAGGGAACTCAGGGCATCACCGATTTGATTACAGTACCGGGTCTTATCAACCTTGACTTTGCAGACGTGTGCACCATTATGAAGGGCGCGGGTACCGCAATGATGGGCATCGGTATTGCCTCCGGTGACAATCGTGCGGCCGACGCCGCAACCGAGGCCATCTCAAGCCGTCTTCTTGAGAGTTCCATTGATGGTGCCACCCGCGTACTTCTCTCGGTTGCCGGCAACAAAGACTTGGGCATTCAGGAGATTAACGATGCCGCCGATCTTGTCGCCAAAAACGTTGATCCTGAAGCAAACATCATCTTTGGTACCGTTGTTGACGAATCCTTGGGCGATCAGGTTCGCGTTACGGTTATCGCAACGGGCTTTAATGACAATAACGTCCAGCAGGCAAACCTTCCGTCTGCACATACCATTGCCGGCTCACGCCCCGCACCACGCAAGGCGTCTCGTCCAAGCACGCAAAGTGCCCGCCCAACGCAGGCTCCAACCCCGGCTCCGACTCCGGCACCGCGTCCTGCCGCAATGACAAACGATAAGGAATTTGACATTCCTGATTTCTTGAAGCGTAGTCGAATCTAATATGGCTGCGCTGGTACAACAGCGAAAAAGTGGCGTGACTCTGATTACGGATACGACGTGTCCGTACGGAGTCACGCTCGCGTTTACCGAAAGAGGCGGGGGAGTTTCATGCGGTGAGTTCTCTTCGCTCAATCTCGGGAGCGCGTGCGGTGATGCGGCGGACGCAGTCCGGCGCAACAGGCTGCGGGCACTTGAGGCTCTTGGAGCAAAACAATACGCCAATAATTTGGTGTGCCCCCATCAAGTTCATGGCGAGAAGATTCTTGTAGTTCACAGTGCTCATAAAGATGAAGTGACAGCCGTGCGCACGGAGGCTGCTCAAGGCGCCGATGCAATCGTTTGCCTTGCAAAGACGGTTCCCGTGATGCTTTGCTTCGCTGATTGCGTACCGGTTATCTTGGCAGCTCCGGGAGGGTTTGCCATTGCACACTCGGGATGGCGCGGAACGATAGCGCACATTGCCGCCAAAACGGCACGCCTTCTTGTAGAACAAACGGGTGATCGTCCGGAAGAACTTCTCGCCTATGTTGGTCCTCATATTGGCGCCCCCGATTATGAAGTGTCCCAGGAGCTCATTGATCGGTTTGTGGACGAGTTCGGCTCAGAGGTTGCGCCTTCCGATTTAGGTGGCTGCCATCTTGATCTTGGGTATGCGGTGCGCACGGCTCTTGCGGAGGCCGGGGTTTTGCCTGAACATGTTTTTGAAGTCAGCGAGTCTACGGCAACTCATACGGATCGCTTTTTTTCGTATAGAGCAGAACATGGCCATTGCGGACGTCACGGTGCACTTGCAGTGAGGTTGGGGAATTAAAATGGATTATGTATCTTTTCTTACCCAACGGCGCTTGGAGATCCTTGGGCTTGTGTCTGAGGCTGCTAAGCGCTCTGGGCGCGATGCGTCAGAAATTGAGCTCATTGCGGTGTCCAAGACTGTTGAGCCTGAAGCGGTACACGATGCATATCAAGCAGGATATCGTACTTTTGGTGAAAACCGTCCACAGGAACTTGGAAGAAAAATTGAGGCTCTAAAAACATGGCCCGATATGGCCGGTGTTCGTTTTGACATGATTGGCAACCTTCAGACCAACAAGATCAACCACGTCATCGGCAAGGCTCGACTCATTCATTCAATCTCTTCCGAGCATCTGGCACGTGCGGTGTCTATGCGTGCTGCGGCAAAGGATTGTGTCTGCCAGGTATTACTTGAAATTAACGTGTCCGGCGAGGAGTCTAAGTCAGGCTTTTCTCCTCAGGAAGTGCAGAGGGCGGCAGACAATCTCATGAGTCTCTCGGGTATTTCCATCTGCGGTCTTATGACTATGGCGCCGCAAGGTGATGCGTATAGGGCGAGAAAAACTTTTGCCGGCCTCAGAGAGCTTCAAGGCACTCTTTCAAAACAAATGGGATTGCCCCTGTCAGTACTTTCTTGTGGTATGAGTGACGATTTTCCGTTGGCCGTTCAGGAAGGCTCAACAATGATCCGTTTAGGTCGGTTAGTATTTAGTTCTGAGTATGCGGTATCGAGCGTTTTACAATAGGATTGTTCAATTGCGTTTATTTGCAACGAGCGAAAGGTGTGGATATGGGAATTCTTGATACATTGCGCGAACGCTTTGGTGGCACTCAAGATGATGAGTATTATGACGATGAGTACTATGAAGATGATGAATACGATGAGGGAGATGCAGGCCAACCTCATGTAAGGGAGACGGGCTCTTCTAATCGCTTACTCGGCAATCCTTCTCGCCCTGAAGCAGAGAGCGTATCGGTGTATACGCGCTCCGGTCGTCCTGTTTCGGCAACGCCAGCCGCTCCCTATGAGCAGCAGCGCTCTCAATCCCACGCACAGGCTTCTGCCGCCGCGCCAATGCAGGCCTCAAATACCCTGAATTTTCAGCAGCCTTCTCGTGTACGATCCGGACAGCTGCCACCTTATGTATTGCGTCCGGTATCGTATGAAGACGTTCAATCTGTGGTTCGCCGTGTCCGCACCGGACAGCCCGTGGTTCTTGTCTTGAAGAACACAAATACTGAAGTGGCTAAGAGAATTCTTGATTTTAGCTTTGGATTCTCGTATGGCATTGAGGGCTCCGTGGAAGAAATCGGGGAGCGAGTGTTTGTGGTTCTTCCACAAGGCTCACAATTATCTCAAGCTGATTTGGATAAATTAGCCGTAGATGGGGATATTACAAAGTAATTTTGATGATAGGGAATTATATGGAGGTATTGCGTGTTTAGCCTACGGCTTATATCACTTATCGTGCGTCTCATAGAGGTCTATGAGTTTTTGATTGCTGCTTGGTGTCTGTTGTCTTGGATTCCATCAAGCAGCCGTCAGCTTATGTCTGTCCGTGAGGCACTTGGTACACTTGTTGAGCCGTACCTCTCACTATTTAGACGTCTTATTCCAACGTTTTCGGGTATGGATTTTTCGCCAATTGTTGCGTTAATTGTGTTGCAACTGGTCGAACGTCTTATTTGGAATATACTTGTATAAATGCCTCGTATGAGTTGCACGAGGAAGAAGTTGTAAACTGCAGGTATTGCGATACTACGCACAACGAAAGGGAACAAGAATGGCAATCACACCAGCAGACATCGAAAAACAGTCCTTCTCTCCCTCTGAGCTTGGATACAACCCGGAAGAGGTAGATTCCTTCTTGGAGCAGGTTTCTTCCGAGATTGACGCAATGCTTCAGAAAATTGCTGACCTTAAAGGCCGCCTCACAAACACTGAACAGCAGCTTGCGGTAGCTCAAGATCAGATAGCACACTTTGAGGAGAATTCAGAGAAAACGGCAGAAGATAAGACAAATGCAGCCGTGGCAGCTTCCGAGCATCAAATCTCCCAGGTACTTCTCGTTGCTCAGGCTTCTGCGGATAAGCTCGTTGCTGATGCGAAAGACAATGCAGAGCGTATTCGTAACGAAGCCGATCAAAAGGCTCGCGAGGTTATCCGCCAAGCCCTTGCCGAGAAGCAAAATGAGCTTGATGAGATTGATCGCCTGAAGCAGTCCCGTGAAGATTTTCGCGCCGAGTACCGCAAACTCTTGCAGCACTTCATGGATGATGCGGACTCCGTCTTCCCACAGGGCGTACTTAACAGCGGCAATCCGCAGAATGCTCACCTTGGAACGGCTTCGGCTCCTTCAGCTCCTGCACAAAAACCCTCTGCACCTGCGACGAATGATTTTAGCGACCTTGACTAGTTCGGTTGACTTGATATTGACCAGTGCGGTTGACTTGGCATTGGCATAGCGTAGACATGCTTTTTGCCGGATATCTTAGGTATTGTAACGGCATCGGATACACTTCCGGTGCCGTTTTTTGTTTTTAGCCTCTTATAGGTTTGACAAGTCCATTTAGGTATCAAGCAAGCCTTTCTTGGACGTACTTTGATAGCGCAGGGGAACCTTGGCATTACGTGGAAGATCTTGGCAGGAAAGTTCAGTGAGACCTTCCCAAAATCGCTTGGGCATCCAATGCGCACGCAGATCATATCCGCGCTGCGAGGCATCTCTGCCTGGTAACTCAACTCCTTTATAAAACTCTTTCCACAACGCTCTGACATAGGGTTCATCGGCAGCAAGATCCTTGCGGGAAATGAGGATATCAAGATTGCTCTTGTCGGGCTTCATAATGCCAAAGTTTCTCATTTCCGGAGCATGGAAGGTAACAATACCATGTATGGGATCCACAATGAAAAACCGCTCATTTCCCAAGCGCCGGACAAAGTAGCTAAAAGCCAATGGCAAGACGTTTGCATGAGGCTTGAAGACAGCCATGAAGGAATTGTCTGACATGCGAGAAAACCGTACGAATTGCCGCATATGCTCACACTCAGTGGCAACTTGGCGCGCAAGTGCATTGAGGGCATGGGTGGTGTCATCGACAAAGTGTTCTATCAGTCGATCTTTTCGAGAAAAGCCATCCTTCATAAAGCGATATACAATGTCAGGCATATCGGGGTCATCTGAGGCGCATGCCAGAACAATGCGCCGTATTGCTTCTCTTCCTTGCTGCCTTTCAAATCCCGTAAGAACTCTTTGCGCAAGAGTGACGGTACTTTCTTTGGCAGGATCAAGGCTGGGTATGCAAATTTCCCCCAGGTGTCCTTGATACGTATCGCTTCTTACAAGGCGAAGCTCAGAAGTTGATACATGCGCAAGGTATACGAGACCAACGGCCGCAACGACACTTTCTAAACTTGGGTTACAAACGAGAGCCACACTGTGGGAAGAAGAGCTGCAAAGCTCCTTGAGTTGCTCGATGGTGGGGATCTGAGATGGTTCAAAAGAGCCTTGGTTGTGCGCACTCGATGGCCTTCCGCGTTTTGTTATAAGAACTCTTTTTTGCATCATCGACCACCAATTTTCTTATAAGCTCGGCGTCAAGGGGAGAATGGGGATCTCGTTTTCCTCGACAGCAAATAAAGTGTCTGGCTCGTTTGAGGGTAACGTTCATTTGCTTGAGATCATCAAAGGTAAGACAGCGATTTCTTCGGGCCGCAATGATTCTTCTTGCACCTACCGGTCCTATTCCCGGAATGCGAAGAAGAAGTTCAAGCGGGGCATCCATAATCTCAATGGGAAATTTGTGGATGTGGGCAAGCGCCCATGCAAGCTTAGGGTCAACCTCAAGATCGAGCCAAGGGGCTTCCGGAGAAACAAGCTCATCGGGGGTAAATGCGTAATAGCGCATCAGCCAATCGGCTTGATAGAGTCTGTGTTCACGTCTTAAAGGTACAGGTGTATTTGTTTCCGGTAAGTGCGCGTCTTCAATCATGGGTATGTATGCCGAGAAAAAAATACGTTTCATATCGTAGTGAGCATACAGTGCTTGAGAAAGGCGAAGGATTTGATTGTCACTTTCCGGCGTTGCGCCGATGATAAGCTGTGTTGACTGACCGGCAGGCGAGAAGGACCTCTTGCTTGCAGAGACGGAAGCGTGAGGGCGGAGCGTATAGGCAGCACCATTGCTTGAGAGACGGAGTCCTTCTGAGGCGGCACGGTTTTTGGTCGTATATGCAAGGGATTTGTCAGAACTACTGTTTTGCGTGCTGATCTTTTGGCCTCCTTGTGAGCCCGTCAATTTTTTGCGCTTCTGCGAGAAGCTCAAAAGGAGATTCTCTTCAGCGCACCGTTTCTGGTAAATGAGCTTCATAGGCTCCATGACCGATTGGGTATTTTTGTTGGGACAAAGAAGCTTGAGGGATTGAGAACTGGGAAGTTCAAGGTTTACGGAAAGTCTATCGGCAAGGCGTCCAATGGCATCGATAAGCTCAGGAGATGTTCCCGGAATAATTTTGGCGTGTATATATCCGCGAAAGCGAAGCTTACTGCGTAAGATATGCAAGCACTCAATCATCAGCTCGGTGGTATGGTCCGGCGTACCGAGAACGCCGGACGAGAGAAAAAGTCCTTCGATAAAGTTACGTTTATAAAAGTCCACGGTGAGATCGGCAAGTTCTTGCGGCGTGAAAGTTGCCCGCCGGCACGAGGCGGAACACCTGTTTACACAATAGGCGCAATCATAGACGCACGCATTGGAGAGAAGCACTTTGAGTAAGGTGATACAGCGCCCATCCGGCGCAAAGGAATGACAACAGCCGGCAGCAGATGCCATGCCCAGGCTTCCTTTTTGCGCATTTCGGTTCACGCCGGAGGAGGTACAGGCAGCATCGTATTTCGCGGCATCTGCGAGGATGGAAAGCTTGTCAAGAGTATCCACGGACGGCCTTTCTCGCGAGAACGAACATAAGTTCTATATATAGTGTAGCGCTTTTTTGTGAGAGGCAGGAGAAAAACAGAACAAATTTTCTGTTTTTATTGTCTGAGTAAGAACGTGCGGATCTTAGAGAAGATTCTGAGAATGAGATTTGAGCGTTCTGTGTTTATACTGATAAATACAACACCGACGCGTGCTCGTAGTGCTGATGACTTCATGAACACATCAGGTGGGAAGGAGCTCTGAAGATGCCACCATATAACCAGGGGACAGACAGACAGGCTCAAAGAGCATCTCACATATTGCAAAAGCTACTTCCCGAATATGCGGTATATGCGCTTGAAATACTTGAGCGTGCAGGCTTTGAGGCTTGGATCGTAGGTGGCTGGGTTCGTGATGCATTGCTTGGGTCGGCTACGCATGATATTGATATCACCACTTCAGCGCACTGGGAACAAACCGCAGAGACGTATCGGGCAGCGGGATATGTCGTACATGAAACCGGTACCAAGCACGGTACCGTTACCGTTGTTGTCAGTGGACACCCACTTGAAATAACAACCTATCGTACTGAAAGTACCTATTCGGATCACCGTCACCCGGATGAGGTGTGCTTTGTTGACAGTATCGACAAGGACCTCGCTCGTCGTGATTTTACGGTGAACGCCATGGCGTTTCATCCACGGCGCGGATTGTTGGATCCCTACCATGGCCAGCACGATCTTCAACAAAGGTGTATCCGTGCCGTAGGAGATGCACAAAGTCGCTTTGAAGAAGATGCCCTGCGCGTGCTCAGAGCCATTCGCTTTGCATGCAAACTGGGATTTTCGATTGAGAAAAAAACAGCGGATGCATTGTCTGCCTCGGCATCTCGTCTGGCTTTTGTGGCACAGGAGCGTATTGGAAACGAAATGTGCGCCATTATGGATGCGGGAGTCATGGCACGAGCACTTCGTATTGGTTTTGCCGGGGTTGCCGCTGCTGTTCCGGAGCTTACCGCCATGGAAGGATTTGATCAGCAGAGCCCATATCATGCATACGACGTTTGTGAGCATACCGCACGGGTATGCGCGGGAGTAGAGGCTTTCAGTGCGGGCAGAGCTTCATGTGCGCTTCGTTGGGCGGCGCTTCTCCATGACGTTGCCAAACCAAAAACCTTTTCCGAAGATGTTTCCCATCGTGGTCATTTCTTTGGGCATCCGGAGGTAAGTGCGCAGATGGCGCAAACCATTCTTGAGTCGATGGCAATTCCTCAGTCGGTGGTGCGCCAAGCAATACAGCTCATTCGCTGGCACGATCTTGAGATTGACAAAAACATTCCGTCTATCCGCCGTTTTATTGCCACTCTCGATAAGGGCTGGGTAGGTGGCGGAGCGCTTCTCGCTACTCAGATTATTGAGCTGAAACAGGCAGATGCTCTTGCAAAAGCGCCGACGTGTAGAGAGTACGCTCTTGAGCTTGATGGTATTTCTCGTATGGTAAAGCAGGAGATACAAAAAGGAGTTGCACAAAACCCTCAAGATCTCGCGGTCTCAGGGACTGATATCATGCAGCTGCTTCATATGGGGCCCGGGCCAAGTGTGGGGATGTACCTCAGGCAGCTTTTTGAAGCATATCTTGCCGGAGAAGTGGACAATACGCGAGAAGATCTTCTCGCCCTTTTGGTATAGACACAAGCAGGCACAAGCAATGCTTTTTGCTACAGGCTGAACCAAGGCGCTTAGGCTGAAGACGAGGCGCTCGATCACATAATTTTTGTTGATTCAAGTTTTTGGGCAATCCATTCGTTTGCACGAACCAGAGGCTTTCTCAGAACAAGGCCTAAGAGGAGGGCGCCGGCGAGGTAGGTTCCCTGAATGGCTACCTCTGAAATCCAGACGTTTCCGTAATAGCCCGCAATGGTTTCATGCATTGCATTGATGGTGTGTACAAACGGCAAAAGAGCGTTAACGTTTTGGAAGCTTTGAGGAAGCATCTGTATGGGGAAGGTTCCACCGGAGCCTGCCACTTGGATGACCAGCAAGAAAACGGCGATGGCCTTGCCTACGTCTCCAAAGGCATAGGTAAGCGCATACATGATATTGACATAAACAAATGATGCTATCCATAACGTCAGCATAAACCGCACCGGGTCGATGCATTGTATTCCCAGGTAGTAGAGGTCACCCAGGCCTACCAAGGTTGCTTGGAGGAACCCGAAGATGCTGAAGACTAAAAGACGACTTACATAGCTATGACGTGGTTTTGCCCCGATTGATTCGGAAAACGACTGGTCGGTGCCGGTTAAGAGCATTGCCACAAGAATAATCGCACCCACCCAAAGTGAGAGCGTGGTGTAAAAGCCGGCCATTGCCGAGCCGTTATTGGCAACGGGATAGACGGCAGCGCGCTCAAGCTGTGTGGGAGATGAGATAAATGAGGCAAGATCGGTACTGTTTGCGCTTAAGATGCGCCGTACGGCAACAAGGTCGCCCCCGGCAAGTGCCTGGGAAAGTGAAGTATGGATGGTGTCAAGGCTGTCGGCAAGCGAATCGATTCTCTTTTGAGCCGTGGCGAGATCTTCTTTGATGGAGTCCAAGCTTTTGTTTGTAGAAGAAGATACATCTTTGAGCTGGGATATTGTCTCATTTATTGAGGCTGAGATAGCTGAGGTATCAGATGTTGCTCCATCAAGGGCAGATGAGAGCGAGTCAAGCTGGTCATTAAGGGTACTCTTGAGCTCGCTTTGAGTGCTTATAACGTCTTTTTTTGCCTGTGCAACCAAGGATTTAATCTCTGCTCTGTCGGACTCAGAGACAGAGACGCCCTTATCGATTGCATCGGCTGTGGATGAAAGGCGCTCTTGTAAAGATTGCTGCGTGTCAATGGTGCCTTGGATGCGCGCAATCGGCGCATCGAGAACCGATTGCAGGTGAGAAGGAAGCGCGGCCTGTATGTTTTTAATGTCGGCAAGCAACGATCGGTAACGTTGCGCAACACCCCCAACTTTATCCGCAAGTGCGCGTAAGTCGAAGGAGGTGTGGGCTGCGGTTGTGGATGCGGTATCAAGTGCGGAATCAATGGCACCATCCAGAGCCTCAAAGCTTTCCGTAGTTGATGCAAGGGCGCTGTCAACCGCATTGCCTGCAGACAAGGCGCCTGCTTTAAGTGTGCCGGTGCCATCGGAAGCCGAGCTCAGCGCGTTACTTGCATTTTGTGCGGCAGTATTTGTCGAATCCATAAGATCCGATGTACTCGAGACAATGGATTGTGAGGAAGAGATAAGGTCCCCATAGAGTTTAATGTGCTCGGAGATGGTATGGAGGGTTGAGATACTACGCTCAAGTGAGGCATCAAGTGTTGCGGCGGCATTCATGAGATGCGGATCATCCAAAGAGGTTGACAGTTCCCCTAATACGCCGGCGCCTACCTCAGTAAGGGCATCGGTAAAGCCCGATTCAATTTGGGTGCGGGCGGATTCAGCGGCTTTGTCGGTAACAAGAGGTGCGATGGCACCGATCTTCTCGTTACTTACGTAGGTAATGGCAGCGGCTTTGTCCGTGTCGCTTTCCCCATTGCTTCCAAGGCCGCTCAGCAAGTTCTTTGAAAAATCTTTGGGAATGATGAGCGCGGCATAATAGCGACCGCTCCGAACGCCTTCCATGGCATCATCGTGTGTCGTATAGATGTAATTGATGCTTGTACTTTCGCGCAACTTTGAGACCGCTCGCTCACCGATATTGACGTTTACCGGAATGAGGCTGCTTTTGTAACCCTCGTCATCATTGGCAACCGCTATTTTCAGCTCACTTGTGTGTCCGTATGGGTCCCAGCTTCCCTCAATGTTGAGCCATGCATACAGAGAGGGGAGAACCACCAACCCCACGCAAACCACCAAAGCGATGACGTTGTGCGAGATGGAGCGTACGTCATGTACAAAGAGTGACCAAATCTTTTTCATGCTACTCACCCCGCTCCTCGCGCTCAAGTTGCGTGCTAATCATTTTGACCATACGTGACGTATCAAGGCCGGTCATGGATTTTCTGCGTCTCATGGTTTCGTGGAGGTATTCAATAATGATGAGGTAGGCACAGGTGACTACGATGGCTATAATCCACACAATGAGCCAGAAAAGTTTGTTTTGCGAAATGAACAACACAACGAGAAGGCCTATGGGCAAGGCGATAAGCGCTCTGAGTCCATAGCGGATTCGAGAGAGGTAGCGACTCTCAAACCGTTGTGCACGAACCTCCACATCGCGTGTATATTCATCGCTGTTTTGCAGGGCATGCATGAGAGACGAAAGCCGGTAGTGCTCAATTTTAATCCCGTCTCGCTCATGGGCCATAAGACCGGTTGCCGCAAGGCGGCGATCAAACAGATAGTTGATGTTTAAAAGATGACGGCGAAGTACGACGCCAACGACAAATGCAGGGATAATAAAAAGCGAAACCTTCACGAGGTTCTCGAGATAGAAGTTCCCATAAAATCCGCCGATTGCTTCACGCATGGCTGCGATGCCGTAGGTAAAAGGAAGCCACGGGTGAATGGCTTGGAAAAAGCCGGGCATCATTTCAATGGGATAAAGGCCTGCCGCACCAGGAATCTGCAGGATAACGAGGAGTACACAGAGGGCCTTGCCGATATGCTTGAATGCAATGGAAAGAGAATAAATAAGAGTGACGTAGGCAACGGCTTCAATGATGCCGGCAAGGATAAAAGCAGTCGGACTTACGCACTGAATCTTCAAAAGCAAATCTCCGATACAGCAGATGGTTGCCTGAAGGATTGCAAGAAGCATCATCAAAAGCCATCGGCCGAAATAGCCTTGCCAGGGAGCAAAGCTTCCGATGTTTTCATGGTCCACTTCAAGCTTATAGATGGCGATAAGAACAATGCCACCAACCCAAAGGGCGAGATTGGTGTAAAACGGCGTGACACTTGAGCCATAATTTGCCACCGGATATACGATGTCATCCTCGATTTTTACCGGGGAAGACATAAATGAAGCGATATCTTTTGGATTGAGGTTAACGACCTCTTGGAGCTGCTCCATAAGCTGTGAGTTCTTGATGACGTTCATGTCTGAAGAGAGGGTATCAAGGGTTTTCGCCGTTGTTGAGAGCGAATCCTCCGTACGCAGCGTCGCATCTTGTGCCTGGGAAAGCACGTGGTCAAGTTGGTTGAGAGTTCCTTTGATTTGTTGAAGCGCCGGCTTTGTGGCGCTGAGTGTGGCATTAAGGGTATAGGTCGCATCACCGAAAGAATCAATGGATCCGTTGAACTCGGGGATTGATGTGGTTGAAAGCGTCTGCACCGTTTGGTGTATTGCATCAATGTTCGTATTGACCGTTGTATTCATGGTATTTGAGAGGTGGGACAAGGAGTCGTTGCTTGCGTGTATGTCGCCTGAGGCGGTCTGCAGGCGGGCGAGAAGTGCTTCTTCTTGAGAAACGCTTGCGTCAAGCTCGTCAATAAGGGTGTTAAGGGAACTTTGGTGAGCAGCCGGCAATGAATCTCTGATGGTTTTCAGGTCATCTACCAGCTGACGGTTTGTAGAAATAAGGCTTTGAACGGAGGCGACGGTACCGTCAACGGTTCCCATGGCACTTCCTACAGAGCCGGTAATCTGTCCTACTGCGGCATCCGCATGGCTTGAGATGCCGCTTATGGAGGTACCGCCTTCTATGAGGGAAGAAAAAAGCTTTGCGGAAAGGGTATTGGCATCTTGTTTAATTTTTGGGAGTTGAGAGGTAATGTCGGAAAGTGTGCCGGAGGCCTTATCAGCGCTTTCTATAAGAGTATCAAGCGTTTTTTGAGCTTGCGCAAGGGTGGCACGTGCGTCTTTGAGGGTGGATTGAGAAGCCTCGATCGTGCCCGCGATCTTTTTAAAATCATTGCCGGTGTCGTGCAAATCAGCGGTAACTCTGTCGGCAGCCGTGTCTGTCTGAGATGAAACGGTGCTTGCGAGACCGATGAATTTCTCGGAAACAACTTCGCTTACCTTTGATACAAACGTTTCGTTGATCTGTGTGGTAATGGTTTTAGCTCCGGTATCGGTGACTTTTGGAGCAACAGGGTTGATTTTCTCGTTAACGTAATATTGAACGGGAGCTTTTTTTAGATTACCCGAAAGAACCGAAGCAAGATCGGAGGTGAAGTCTTTAGGGAGAATGATTGCCGCATAGTAAGTGCCGGCAGAAACTCCCTCAAGAGCTTCTTCTTTGGATGAAACAAAAGTCCACTGAAGTTGCGTGTTGTCTTTCAGCTTGTCTATGACCATAGAGCCTGCATTAAGGTATCCCTGGTCTCCCACTTCAGCTCCGGTATCCTCAGACACAACGGCAACGGGCATCGTCTGAGTGTTCTTGTACGGATCCCAGTTAGCCGCAATGTTAAACCACGCATAGAGCGAGGGGATAATACAAACGCCAATCGTCACGATGATGGCTATGGGGTTCTTGAGGATTCTTATGAGGTCCCGTGTAAATATATGTAGTACCGTTTTCACTGCGGTCCTTCCGGTGACAGTATTTTACGGTGGAACTTTACCCCACCTGAAGCCATTATAATAGCCAAATTGAAGAATTTTTAAATAATGTTTAAAATTTGGATATACGATATCATGAGCTTACTGAAACAAGACTCTGGAGGTCTGCATATGAGCAAGAAAGACATCAATGCTTTGGAAGAGACTGCCGCACATATTGTTGCCGTACATGCTCAAGCTCATGAATTTGTGCATGAAGCCATTGTTGCTGCCTCTCACAGAAGAGATGAAAGACGGACAAAGAAAAGCATTGAAACGCGCAAGCGTATTATGTCCGTGGCAACGAAGATTATGGTTGAGCGGGGAAGCACTGATTTCAAGATGAGTGAGGTTTCTTCTCAGGCGCAATTAAGTAAGGGTGCCTTGTACTATTACTTTGCCGATAAAGATTCTCTTGTGCAGGCAGTTTTTGACAGCTCCGTCGATGATTTGGCTGAAGAAGTGACGCGTGTATCTACGGGAACTTCAGTTTCAATCGATTCTTTGCGGGCAATTCTCAAAGAGCTTGCTTCTCAGATTATGCCCGGATCTCCCCTCGTGCTTGCACTGGTGAGTAAGTTTGCAAGCTCAAAAGGAGATTTAATTTCCAATGTGGATTCGCATCTGTCACGAGTCATCATGTTCTTGTCCGCACAGCTTGAGCAAGGTAAACAGGAAGGCTTTATTCAAGAAGATGCAGACACTCGTCTTGCGGCCTGTGCAATAGTGGGTTCTCTGGTACTTTCCGCCATTGGATTTATGGGTGGCACCCATTATGAGCTGACCGTTGATGAACTTGTTGCCAAGCTTCTCTCGATGGTTTTGAGAGGTGTTGGAACTCAGCCGAAAGTATCGGCATAAATAGTTGTATCTTAGGTGATAGACACAGATGGATTGTGAGGATTTTCTCGCAATTGTTTTACATAACTGCCATGAAAGAAAGGACAAACCATGGCTCATAGGTCATATTACTTTACATCGGAATCCGTTACGGAAGGCCATCCCGATAAGGTTTGTGATCAAATATCCGATGCGGTGCTTGACGCCATTCTCGCAAAAGAATCAAAGCTGCAAGCACAAGGCTATATTTCTCCTTCGGGGGAGGCTGCCAATGTCAATCATGTGCGCTGTGCATGCGAGACATTTGCAACAACCGGAACCATTATCATTGCCGGTGAGATTCGTACGCAGGCATATATTGATGTGCAGGACATCGCCAGAAAAACGCTGAAGCGTATTGGATATGATCGTGCAAAGTATGGGTTTGACTGCGAAACCTGCGGCGTATTGAATCTTATCCATGAACAGAGCCCCGATATTGCGCAGGGCGTTGACGAGTCCTACGACGTACAGACGGGGAGAAGTGCAGATCCGCTTGATCTTATCGGTGCAGGAGACCAGGGGATGATGTTTGGGTATGCAACCGACGAAACCGACGTGCTCATGCCAATGCCTGCGTATTTGGCACAGCGTCTTGCTGAGCGCCTGGCGGTGGTTCGCAAAACGGAGGAGCTTTCCTATTTGCGCCCTGACGGAAAGACACAGGTAACCGTTAGATATGAGGGAAACCGGCCGGTTGAGGTCTCTGCCGTTGTCATCTCTACGCAACATGCTCCCGAGATTGAAGACATGAGCGTCATCAGAGACGATATGATTGAGCACGTGATTAAACCGGTGTTTGAGCACGTGGGTATTGCGTGGGGTAATGCTGATATTTACGTCAATCCAACAGGTCGCTTTGTGGTCGGCGGTCCCATGGGAGATACGGGTCTTACCGGCAGAAAAATTATTGTAGATACGTATGGCGGTATGGGTCGCCATGGAGGCGGAGCATTTTCAGGAAAAGACTGCACCAAAGTGGATCGCAGTGCTGCATACGCTGCGCGCTGGGTGGCAAAAAACGTGGTTGCCGCAGGTCTTGCCCATAAATGTGAAATTGAGCTTGCCTATGCCATTGGTGTTGCGCATCCACTTTCAATTATGGTTGATACGTTTGGTACAAATAATGGCGTTGCTTCTGATACGGATATCGAGAAGGCCATACAAAAGGTATTTGATCTTCGTCCGGGAGCAATTATTCAAGATCTCAAACTACGTCGTCCTATCTTTGAAAAGACAGCTGCATACGGTCATTTTGGCCGTAATGATGCTGACTTTACATGGGAGAAGACCAATCGAGTTGATGAGTTACGTAATGCAATTCACAAAAGGTAGTTATTGGTATTAATACAGGGTAATCTTATAGAGACGCATATTGCCTTCAGACAGCACTACTTCAAATCCAGGGGTGTCATCAGTAATTTCTGAGACGCCCCTGAATGTTCCCATTTTGTAATTGTCGCCGATTACACCGGAACTTACGGGATTTTCCAACTGCAAAACGTAGTGGACGTCAAGCTCTTTGGCAGTATTTCGAACCTCTTCATCTGAGGCAATATAATTTAAGCGTTTTCTTAAAATTGCCGAAGTGGGTTTTTCGGAGCCGTCATATCCGGTGGGATAGCGCCAGATAACATGTACGTTATTGGTGGCGTATGCCCAAAGGCTTCCATCGTAGGGGATGTTTGCCACACGGGCGCCCTTGGGGATGATGTTGTTAACGCGTCGTAAAAACTCGCGCTCTTCGTTTGCGAGAGGGTCTTTATCCCTATAGGATGCGTGAGCTGCAGTTTTGAAGGCAGCAAACGCATTGGTGGGTATGGGGTGCTTGGAAGATGGCATAGCGATGAGATAATTGCCAAGAACAAATATGGCAATTACCAGGGTTATGACTGCTTTTTTCCACATAGAACCTTTGAAGTGTGGTTTATATCTGCAGATTTGATCAAAAAGAGCGTGTGCAAGTGTGCTGAGACCAACGGCAGTAAGCGGCATGGCAGAAATTGCGGCGGTTGCCGCAATGCGGAAAGGATCGGTATACCAAAATCCGGAAAGTATGCCTTTGAGAGGAACGTCAAAAGAGATGATAAACGCGCATAAAAGCGAAATATAAAAGAAAGCAACGGAGAGCCAACGTCCCTGTTTTTTACTAAATGTCCATACAATACCCACAAAGACGGTCAGCGTAAGCATTGGCTGCATAGAAACCAGCTCGCCACCTGCGTAGGACTCGCCGATATAGTCAAGGCCAATGACGTGTATAAGAGCGTTTATGGGATTTGAATAGGAATCCCACCAAAAACTGAGGAAAGCGCCACGACCAATGAGAACAAAGTAAAGCACAAGCCATATCAGCATGACGGTGACGAAAAATGTAGCGACAAGGGTGAGCGGCTTGAGCTGATGTCCAAAGAGAGAAATTCGCCGGTTGGATTGTTTGATTCGGGCGAGGCACCAAGGTAAAAGGATGACGATGCTTGAAAAAATTGTAGAGGTATGAAGGATGGTTAAGCTGATACATCCCAGTACAAATGTGGCGCTGAGCACTATAAGATCATGCTTTGGGGTTTTTGAACGAGTCATTTGCATAAATACCCAAAAAATTGCAGGCATTGCGCAAAAGGCAACCGTGTTGGGATAGAGCGGTCCATATACAAAAAGAGCCCAAGGGAAGATGGCAAAAGCACCTGAAGTAAACGCGCCGGCGAGAAGAACCGTGCGTTTGTTGGGGAACGTTTTTGCAATAAAGGTAGTTATGGAGAGCGGCAACAGTACAGCCGCTCCTATGAAATTCAAGGCATTTCCTGCAATGGTTACATCAGTGCGAACAAGCTGCGTGGTCAGTGCATCTAAAATATTCCAGCCGCTGGGATAAAACCCCAGGGAGCTTGACTGCCAAGGGACAATCGCGGTGTCAGAAGTGCTATAAAAATTGTAACTGATTGAAGAATAGCGCTGAGAATCAATCATAGCCTGGGTGACATCAAGGTGATGGGTGATATCCCAACCCTGTACAAATGCGCCGGCGCTTGAGAGAGACGTTACGTACAAAAGCGTGGTGGTAACAAGACCGACTGCGACAGAAACAAGAAGTATCTGCCATGGAAGATCATCATAGATGTGAGAAGAAGATGTGAGATTGTGGCGCGTGCCAATATGAGTGAAGGCATATGTTGCGCCTGCTATGAAAAGGGGAACACCTACCATCAAAAAGATATGTGCCGGAATGCGGAGTACGTTAAGGACTTCTCCGGTTATAAAAATAAAGCTGCAACTAATAAGAGGGGCAGTGGGAAGTGCCCAACCTATGGGCATACGAAACGCCTTAAGGAAGAGTGTTCCGGGAAGATAGAGCAGTATACACAATACAAGGACAGCACGTACAAACTCAGGCCACATGAAGTCTCCGAATCGAAAAAGAGAACACTCTACCCAGTATACCTATCAATATAAAAAAGGGGTCAACGTGACCCCTGAAATAGTTGGTAGCCCGTACCAGATTCGAACTGGTGATCTCCGCCTTGAGAGGGCGGCGTCCTGAACCGCTAGACGAACGGGCCATGTATGACTGGGAGGACATGGCTGGGATAGAGAGAGTCGAACTCCCGTTGACGGAACCAGAATCCGCTGTCCTACCACTAGACGATATCCCAAGATGTCATCCACGCGCACCAGCGCGACAAATAACTATAAAGGAGCAGCGAGAGCTATGCAAGTGAGAATATCGAGAATTTTTGAAATTCTCCTGATTCATACAATAAAACAGGCGTTATACACGGGTATTTCTAGGGTATTTTGGGTAAAGCCACGTGGCAAGCGGTACAGGCAGAGCAGGCTGTTTGTGCGCTTGGAGCGGCAGCAAGTCCTCCTTTTGCCGTCTCACGAAGAGCAGAGGGAAGTGCGGCTCCCACATCTGCCATGGTGTGTGCCACCTCATCAAACGGAAGAGGATTGCCAATACCGGCGAGGGCAAGTTGTGCAGAACTAATAGCCGCCGCAACTCCGATGGCATTTCTATCCTGGCACGGATACTCAACAAGTCCGCGTACGGGGTCGCAAACCAAGCCAAGCAAATTGGAAAGCGCAATCGAAGCGGCGTCAAGGCATTGCTTTGGCGTGCCGCCGAGAAGCTCGGTGAGGGCCGATGCGCTCATGGCGGCCGCAGATCCTATTTCTGCCTGACATCCGCCTTCTGCCCCTGAGACGCTTGCGTTTGTTGACAGGATCGCACCCAAGGCAGCGGCATTCCACAGCGCAAGAAGGATTTGATCGTCTGTTGCGTGTATGTGCTCTGCCACGGCGAGGATGGAGCCGGGTACGACACCTGAGGCGCCGGCAGTAGGTGCAGCAACGATGACGCCCATGGTTGCCGAGCGCTCGAGGACGGCCATGGCAAAGGCCACCGCTCTTGTTTGCACCGGTCCCATTAAAGCATCAATTATGGCAGGGCTTGTGTTGGCGGTTGCCTGAGCCTGGCCAAAGAGAAGACCGCCAATGGATGCGCGGGGATTTTCAATGGTGTCGTGTACTTCTTGGCGCATGACATTGAGCACCCGCGTCATTTCTTTTTCACTGTCCGCCTCGGGTCGTAAGATCTTCTCGCGCCGTTGCATGACTGTGCCAATGGAGAGATTGTTGCTTTCACAAAGAGCGAGAAGTTCGGCGCCGTTGTCAAAGTGAGTGTTGTGTGGACCTTGCGTAATCGCAGGAGCAGCGCCTGGGATATAGACTTGAGTTGCGTAGATAACGTGGGGAGCCTGTCGAAACAGAGTAAGGGTGCGCTCAGAGATTTCCTCGTCTACCTCAAAGATGGTGTATGCCACGCCCCCGCGTGCGGCACGGAAGGTGCGCATGGTTGCAACGTTAATATGCTGCTGGGCAAGAACTGCCGTAAGAGCCGCAAGAACGCCAGGCGTGTCGTGGTGAGAAACAAAGATGGTGGGCATGTCGCCGGCCATACGGACATGAGCGCCGTTAACGCCACTGATGCGAATGCGGCCTCCGCCAATAGACTCTCCCATGACGGCCACGTGTGCGGTATCGGGGCCATACATGTGCACTTCAACGGTATTGGGATGGAGCGACTCATCGTCGCCCTTCTCGATAACGTCAAAGGCCAGACCGTGCTCTTTTGCAATGGCAAAGGAATCGCGTACTCGTTTGTCGTCGGGAGCGCAGCCGAGCATACCGGCAACGAGGGCCTGATCGGTGCCATGTCCGCGGTGTGTGTGAGAAAACGAGTTGTAGAGCCAGAACTCTACACGGACGAGAGGGTCGGGCGCAAGCGAGCGGGCTGCGAGGGCAATGCGAAGAGCGCCTGCGGTATGCGATGAGGATGGGCCAACCATAATGGGGCCCAAGACCTCAAGTGCAGACATGGTCATCATGGAGAAACTCCTTATATAAAATGCGAATTATCTGCGCGTTATTGAGCTATTTTAAGGGCTCTTTCAAGTCGTGCAAGAGCAATGTCTTTGCCGAGAAGTGCCATGGATTCTCCAAGCGGCGGGGAAACCATGTTGCCGCATTCGGCGACGCGCACTGCTTGAAAAACCACACGTTTTTTGAGATTGAGTTCTTCGGGGAGAACCTCAAGTGCCGCGTCAATGTTTGCCGGAGTCCATTCACAAACGGGTAGCAGCGCGGCATGTGCCGCTTCAAGAATGACGCCCGCTCCGTCCTTTGCAAGACTCTTGGAGACGCTCTTCTCGTCAAGGGCAACCTCAGCGCCCTCGTAGAGGAAGCGGGATTTCTCCACAACATCAGGAGAAACGGTGGTGCGAGGCTTCAGAATCTCAGAGAGCAAGTCATACCAGGCGGGACGTGTGGCGTAGAGTTTTTCCGCATCGGTTTCTGTACCGGAGACGGGCTCCAGGCCTGCAGAGACAAGTTCCGGGATAAGGACTTGTACGGAAAACGTTTTATTGTCCATGACCGAGAGGTAGGTGGCATTTATCCAGTTGAGACGCTCGGGATCTGATTTAGCGGGGTTTTTTGAAACGTGATCGAGCGAGAACTGAGAAGCGAGGACATCGCGCGGGACAATGGTGGTTTCTCCGTCCAGTGACCAGCCGAGAAGCGCCAAGTAATTGACGAAGGCATCGGAAAGGTATCCTGCGTCGCGGTACTCTTCAACGGAGGTGGCACCATGGCGTTTGGAAAGCTTTTTGCCGTCTGGACCTAAAATCATGGAAATATGTGCGAACTCAGGCACCGGTGCGCCCAAAGCTTCATACACCATGATCTGACGGGGAGTATTGGAGAGATGATCGTCGCCTCGGATGATGTGCGTGATACCCATCAAGGCATCGTCAACAACGGTTGCAAAGTTATAGGTAGGCGTACCGTCAGAGCGGAAGATGATGAAATCATCGAGCTCACGGGCATTGAAAGTGACGTCGCCGTGGACCGCGTCGTGAACGATAACGTCTCCGCGATCAAGCGGTATCTTGATGCGGATGGTGTAGGGCTCGCCGGCTTCAATGCGTGCCTGAGCTTCTTTGGGATCAATGTTTCTGCAGGTACGTTGATAGCCTTGGAATGGGTCATGCCGCTCTTCTGCTGCTTTTTTATCCGCCGCAAGCTTTTCCGGCGTGCAGAAGCACGGATATGCCTTACCCTCTGTCAGCAGGGTGTGTGCGGCCTTACGATAAATTTCAAGGCGTTCGGTTTGTGCATACGGGCCAAAATCGCCGCCCTTGTCGGGACCTTCGTCCCAGTCAAGACCAAGCCAACGCATGGCGCGCAGGATAATTTGCGTATTTTCGTCAGTGGAGCGGGCAGGATCGGTGTCGTCGATGCGCAGAATAAAGGTTCCACCGTTGGCTCGTGCAAACGCCCAGTTATAGATAGCGGTGCGTGCGCCTCCTATATGCAGCTTTCCGGTGGGCGAGGGGGCGAAGCGTACACGAACCTGCTTGTTTTGAGACAAGGCTCCTCCTAACAGCTGACATCTTCAGCACGAGAGTCCGAAGAGTCAAATATATACAGCCAAATTTGTACTGCATGACGACATAATAAACAACCAAACAAGTATATAGCTCAAGCGGCCGCAATGTGTCACGAGGCTTTGAACATATTTCTCTCGTTCAGTTCCGCCTGTACGGTGCGAATCATAAGATCAACATCGTCAAGACCAAGGTGCTGCTCGACCTCATGAGCCGCAAGTGTCCCGCGTCTGCGCGCCCAGTTTTCAAGACTTGCGGGTCTTGATGCGGGGAGAAGAGAGCGAAACTCCGGATCAAGGCGGCGACAGATTTCACGCGTGTCGACGGGGACGATCTTGCCTTCTTTGCGAGCTTCCGCATATCCGTCTATGTGCAGCATGAACCAGGAATCTTCAAAAGCAGCGTTATGAGCCATGAACGGAACTTTTTTCATTGCGGTAAGCAGTGCTTTTTGAGCGGCTTTATCTGAGCGAAACAATGGTCGTCCATCAAGGTCTTGCCAGGTAATATGATGGATTTCGCTCAGGGGAACGCCCTTCTCGCGATAGAGTTCCGGCATGCCGAAGTATGCCGCATGAGGATCCACCGGGACGGTCTTAGGACCAAGATTCCAGAACTCAAAACCTATATTGATGATGTAGCCTTGATCGGGGAAGCGAGAAGTTGTCTCGATGTCGATGCCTAAAATCGTGCCTGAAACCGGTTTTTCGTGATAGGCGAGGGCTAAATCAGCAAGCGTAGGACCTGCCGTTTTCATGACCGCAGTTTCGCGCCGGTGTTGTAATTTTGCCACTCCTCGCGCGGTGTCCTCGATGGTAAGTCCGCGCGCAAGCGATACTCCATTGACGTTGCGCAGGCGCTCGGAACCATAGAGGTCACAAACCTCGCGGTTACGGTCGGCGAGCTGGCGTACCAGATCAAAAGAAAACGGAAGACTGTCTTTTGGAGCAGCATTCCAGGCATCAAGGAGTGTCTTGAGAGCGTCTTCATTTTTGAGACGCTCCGCCGTGAGCGTGGCATCGTCGTTCAAAAATCCCGGTATCAGATATGCACTCGCATGCTCTATTGCCTGACTGAGTTCCATAGCACCTACCTTACGATACGAGTGACGCATGAGCACTTATTGCGCATGGGCACTTATTTTGCTCCGGCACAAATTCTTTTTCAAATACTAGGGTAGTGCATTGCCACGTGAGAAATGTATGAGCTTCGCGAATTTCTTTTCCTCTCACGTAAAAGGTATGATTGCGTGCTAGGCTTAACGCAAATATCAAAATGCTAAGGAGTGGTCTTGTTGTCACTGACAGAAGAATATCTTGCAGTTTCCCACGATTTACTTGCATTTATTGATGAGAGCCCTTCAATGTTCCATACGGCAAACGCCATTCGCAATCGTCTTGAAGAGGCGGGATTTGTCTATCTTTCTGAGGGTGCCACATGGAATGTTTCTCCTGGCGGTTGCTATTTTACCGTGAGAAATAATTCTTCCGTCATTGCGTGGAAGGTGGGCGAGAAGTTCAATACAGACGCGTCATGCCGGAGAGCGCCGTATCAGGGCGCGCCGTATCACTTTCAAATTGCCGCAGCTCATGGCGACTCTCCTTCCTATAAGGTGAAGGCAGTGCCTGAGGTACAGAGTGCACAAAAGATGCTGCGCCTTTCGGTAGAAGCCTATGGAGGCATGATTGACCATACGTGGTTTGACAGGCCACTTGGGCTTGCAGGTCGTGTGCTGGTCAGAAGTGGTGCCCGGATAGAGTCTCGTCTGATTAACATTACGCGCGATGTCGCGCTTATCCCCAGTCTGGCTATTCATTTGGATCATGCGTCGGGATTGACTCCCGAGCTCAATCGATCCGTTGATCTCATGCCGCTCTTCTCGGCAGGCGAGCTTTCAGAAGGTTCGTTTAAACGTATGATTGCCAAGGAGGCCGGAGTTAATGAGGAAGATGTCCTCTCTTGGGATCTCTTTTTGGCCGATCATACGGGAGGTCGTATCTGGGGTATTCAAGATGAGTTTGTGTCTGCCGGTCACTTGGATGATTTGCAGGCAGCTTATGCTGCGCTGAGAGCATTTCTCGCGTCTGACAACACCTCGGATATTTCCGTGTATGCGTGCTTTGACAACGAGGAGGTGGGCTCCAATACCAAACAGGGGGCTCTATCTACCTTCTTACGCGATACTCTTAGCCGCATTAACGGAGCACTTGGTTTGAGCGAAGAAGATTTGCACCGGGCTTTTTCAGCTTCAATGTTGGTGAGCTGTGATAATGCTCATGCCGTGCACCCAGCACATCCCGAGAAGTACGACACGGTCAATCAGTGTGTCCTCAACGGAGGTATTGTTATCAAAGAGGCGGCGCGTCAGTCGTACTGCACCGATGCCTTCAGTCGCGCTGCATTTGAGGAGATTTTATCGACCAATGGCATACCGTACCAGGTTTTTGCTAATCGCAGTGATATGCCGGGAGGATCAACCTTAGGCAATCTTTCCAATATGCACGTGAGCATACATGGCGTTGACGTGGGACTTCCACAGCTTGCCATGCATTCCGTTTTTGAGACTACAGGATCGCACGATACGGTCTTAGGAATACGGGCGCTTCTCGCATTTTATAATGCCAACGTGGTCATCTCTGAAGCTGATGCTTTTGAGGTACGTCAGTAAGTTTCTGTTTGAAATTATCGCGTGCAGTTTGCCCAGCGTGCATTCCTGAGCGCAAAAAGAGCCAAGATTAAGCAGCTGAGCATGAGGGCAAAACCAAGGCCAAACAGGATATCGTATCCACCGGCCGAGCCATCGACGATCAGACTCCATACTACCAGTGCGATTGCGGACATGAGCGAGCTGACAATGGCAATCCGGGAGTAAATGACCGTGTAGTCTTTGTTGCCGAAAACCGCGCGAACCAAGATAGGCGTCTCAACGGTGGTCATGGCATATACCACGCCAAAAAGAGCCGCTCCGAGAAGCATAATGGGAAGTGCGGTTATCTTGAGCCAAAGCAGTACCAGACCGACGACGCCGCAGAGAACGCCAACAAAACAAGCGATTCTCTCAGAGGTATCGTTCAGAGCGCCAAGGGCTACCTTTCCCACAGCCTGTCCGACCATGACAGCGCCGGCGATAAGGCCTCCGGCAGCGGCGATTTCAGGTGCCGTAGCGGAAAATGTGGCTGCGTAACTGGGAAAAAACTGCGAGATTTGCTGGTTTAAGGTAATGAGGGCGTAGAATGCTCCAATCATGAAGAAGGACGGCATTCGGAGCGCCTTGTGTGCCGAGATGCCATCGTCAAGGCTTGACTGTGCGTGTGCGCTCTCGGTGGCGGTTTTGGCGTCGGTAGAGGTGCTGGTAGCGAGATTGGTGGCGACGTCGGTTCCGGTGTCGGTAGAGGCGCTGGCTTCGACGTTCTTCTCGCCTGATCCCATGGGGAGAAGTCCAAGATCAGAGGGCTTGTCGCGAACAACGAAGAAGGTAAAAGGCAGCGTGCATACAAGAATGATTGCGGCAAAGATGAAATAACACATGCGCCAACCATCGGAGCCGCTTGCGATGAGCGTTGAACCAATGGGATTAAAAAGAGCACCGCCGATGCCGGTAAAAGCAAAACACAGACCGGTAAAAAATCCGACTCGTTTGGAGAACCAATTTCCTATGAGCGTTGGCACGGCTAAAAAGATAAGGCCCGGCAGACCAATTCCAATGACAACGCCGCAGATATAGAGCTGCCAAACTGCCTGCACCAATCCCATGGCACCGTATGCAAGACCACAAAGAAGCGTGTCGATCGTAAGAATCGTGCGCATGCTGTATTTTTTTAGCAGTCGACCCGTGATGGGGAGAGCAACCATCATCGTGAGACAGATGACGGAAAATACGAGTGAAAAGCTGACTTTGGGCACACCAAAATACTGTGTGACAGGCGTAATGAATATGCCAAAGCAGGTCAGAATAATGGCACAAGGGAAAAACATAATGGCTATGCATGACGCAACGATGGCATATGCATAGTTTTGAGTATGCCGAGACGTATTGCGAGATGCGCTCTGGGAAGCGTCGCGAGAAGTGCGTGTTGATGGTGACATAACAATCCTTTGGTCGATGATTCGTGACTATTGTAGCCAAGATTGAAGGTTTCATTCCAAGGAGTTCTTGCTTGCAATTTGGATTGTAAGAGTTTCTCGGTTTTACGACAAAGTTTCAAAGTGGATTTCTCCGCGATTTGTACGAACTTCAAATCCGCAGATAGTCGTTCTGCTTTAGTTGTGCTTTTCATATGAGACGGAGGATTGGTTTCAAATTGAGCGTTTATGGGTGATTTGATTCACAACTAAACGCTCAAATCCGAGAAAAACCACCACTAAACATCATTTTTGTCGACTAAAGCCACCAGTAAACAGCAAATTTAAGCCACATTTCGAAAAGTACTGCAAGCAGCACAAATCAGCTTATTATGTGCTTAATTCTTGATATAAAAATTGCAGGTTAACCATATTGCTTTCCAGGATTGATGTCGACAAGCATACGGACTAATAGTCGAAAACACGCCCTTCTCGCTATACGCGCGGCGAGAAGAACGTGCTGTTGAAGCATATGAAATTCCAGGTGGAGTCAAGTACCTTTATGCATCAGATCCGCGGCGGTTCTCGCCTTCGAGCGCTTTGATAGGACCAATATCCTGCGTGGTTTCAAGAGCGCCGAGGTAGTTGCCTGCCTCATCGCGAACGGCAAAGTAGCGGACGTACAAGAACTTACCCATGGCCTTGAACCAAAACTCTGAGACGTCACGCTTACCGCTCTTGAACTCGGTCAAGATGCGACGCACTGCTTCTTGGCTTTTGGGCGGATGGCAGTCATACACATCGCGGCCAAGACAACTCTTAGGTCGCGGGAAAGCGCGGGTATCGCCATGGCTGAAGTAGCAGGTCTTGTCGTTGGCGTCCACAAAGGTAATGTCCAAAGGAATGGTTGCAAACACAGCTTCGAGTTGTGCGAGAGTAAACTCGCCGGTAGACAGATGGATTGTTTCATCTTGAGAAGTGCGCGTGTCAGAGGTTGTTTCTGCGTTCTCACCGGAAGCGGCAGCTTCCATCTCGTTCAGCTTATCGTTTGCAAGCTCAAGCGGATCTGCGTGCCATGTGGGAGGATTGACACCGAAAGCGTGACCGAACTCGTTTTCCTCCGAGGCAATCTGGGTCCACTGAGTTGCCGAGAGATGCTCAAGGGAAAGTGGAATCAACACGTTTTCTTCTTTGCTCACCATGGAGAGGGTGCCTTCAACGGCCTCATCAAGGTAGTCGGCAACACCGGCTAAAAGCTGGGAATCGTACTCACCGTAGGCGGTTTCAAGCAGAGCTTCAGCGCCATGCACGGCATTTCTCACCTCGTCATCTTTGCCCCACATGACCTTAGAAGGTCCTGTGATGTCGTGACGCTCAAGGTGAGGGAAGAGCAGCTCTTCCTTGCGTTTATAGTGGATAAACACCTCATCAAACGCTTCCATGTCGGCCTTCAGAATGGCAACGATGCCTTCACGCTCTGCCGCAGAAGAGGCTTCGGTGAGCATGCGGGTGCGTTTGACGTCAGGCTTTACGCGATCGTTGATAAAAGCCATAATGCGATCGTTTTCCTGACGCATGGTCCATACGGGATGTCCCGGTGTCTTTTCAACCGTTCCGGCTGCTCCAGTGTGTGCGCAGGAAACATGACCTTCAAAGAGCGAGGCATGAACGTCGCAGAGGCGAAGAACCTTCTCCATGGGAACGCCTCCCGCAATGAGTTCCTGCTCGGCTGTGGATATTTCACCACCGGAAACGTCCTTAAAGTTGCGAGCAAAGTCTTCACGAACGCTCTCGATATCCTCACCGTCGTTGAGGCGCTCCAGATACTGCGCAATGAGAGCCTTGCGCTCTTCAGGGGTCGTGGCGAGAGGAGCTTCGCTTGCAGTGAGAGGAGCGTCGCTTGCGGCAACGTCGTCACCTTTGATGACAAATCCGTGAGCTCGGAAGACGTCCTTTAGTTCTTCAAGATTAACGCCCTTATGAGCACACCCCTTGGGAATCGTCATAAAACGACCCATGGTTTGCAGACGACCAGGCTCGGTAATCTCTTTGAATCCGTTTTCTGCCATAAGATCCTTAATGGCGGGGAACTTTGTGCAGATTTCGTATACGGATTTATCCAAATCAATCATGTTTTGCACAAGAACTCCTTTCAGAAGCTTTCGGGAAGCAATGAATATGCCGGTGAGCCATAAAGAGTCTACCCCGGTTGACTTTAAAGAGTCCGCCAAGGCTGACTTTTTACTCAACAGCAGTTTGTCACGTTTGTGTCGAGAAGAACGTTGTAATTACAACATTTATATAGAATTTGATGAGGTATTGCTCTTTTGCTTATCGCACGCTCACGCTAAGCAGAAAACGCAAAAGTCCGGCTACTATGCACTCGTACTTCAGCTACTGCGTGCTTGTACCTCCGGCTACTGCGTATTCGCATCTCCGGTTACCCCGCGTTCCTACCTCAACTACCGTGTGTTCGCACCTTAGGCTTACTGTGCGTTCGCACCGAGCGTAAAGCGCAGAAGTACGGGATTATGGTCGCTGTATGCAAAGCCGGTATCAATGTTTTCCACCCGAGCTTTCACGTTGTCGGAAACGATCCAACCGTCAACCGTAGTGGTGTAGGTATGCCCTTTGGTATAAGGGATATCGTCACCACGACAGCTGGGAACATCTGCGAGGTTGTCAGCCTTAACTACGGAGAATCCTTCCGGCAAATCAGAGTCTTTCAGCTCGGCGACCCAGTCAGGGATTTGCTGGTCAGACGGATACAGAGAAAGAGATCCTGCAAGCGCGTGGTTCCAATCTCCGCCGGCAATGACATAATTGCCTTTGGCGCGCTCTTGCGTAAGAACTTCTCTCAGCATGGCAAGTTGTTTGGCGCGCATAGTGCCTCCGGCATCGTATGCAGACATGTGCGAATTGATAAGTACCAGCTCATGCCCATCATTTGTGGGATATCTCGTGATCATGAAACAGCGGTCAAGGTCAAAGAATTTTGCAAAGAATGACTGGTCAACGGGATAGCTTCGGCGTGTGCTCTCTGCGGCTGTGACGTTGGAGAGAGTCATGAGACCCGCGTCCACACTTCCGTGAAATTCAGGAATCGGGTACGCAAGAAAACCGGTATGGAAATTCTGTGCGAAATAGGAAGCATCTTGGGAGAACTTTGATTCCGTTTCTTGAACTTGATTAACGTGGTAGCTTCTGTCAGAGTTTCTGTCCACTTCCTGGAAGAGCATGAAATCAGGGGCTGTTCCATTATTGAGTGAGGCAATAGTCCCCAGCGCTCCCTCAGTGCACTTCTCGACAGAGTCTTTACTTACGGCACGTCCGTGTTCACCTTTGGTTCGCGTGCCGTCGGCCATGATGCCTTCGTCCATGAAGAAGGTGTAATCGGGAGTATAGGCACCAAAACCAATATTGTAGGTTGAGGCGGTGTACTCTTTACCGATTTCAATGTGCGTGGTGGAAGGAGAGGCTCCTTCATTGGTGATGGTGGTGTTGTCGGAAATACGATAGTAGTTAAGTTGCAAATAAAGGACGTATCCACCAAAGATAAGCGCAACAGCAACTACCGTGCCAAGCAATACCTTTAAAACGCGTAAGACGTGCTTTTTCATTGAGCCTCCTCATGAACACGGCGAGCATATCGACGGACCGCAATTGCGGAGATACGCCTGTAAATACAAAAATTTACGTACTAGCAACCTCTCCGCAACGTTTGTGTCGTATGCTTAAATCATACCGCGTACTTTAACGTTTGGTTGCGAAGGACTGCATATGTCACTTACGAGAAATTCAACTCTTCACGCATTTAAGCCATCGGGCATCAGACGTTTCTCGGCGCTTGCCTCCGCAGATCCCGATTGCATATCGCTGACAATCGGCGAGCCGGCGGAAGACACACCGCAAAACATTTCGGCTTTGGTCGATGCGGAGCTTAAAGCAAAAAATACGCATTATCCGCCTAACGTGGGGTATCCGGAGTTGCGGGATGCCATTGCGGCATGGGAGTGTGAGCGCGGGTTTTCCGTGACTCCCGACGGCGTTGTCGTAACGGTCGGTGCAACCGAGGCTCTTTTTGCTTCTCTCGCAGCTCTTCTCAACCCAGGAGATGAAGTAATCATTCCGTCTCCGGCCTATATTGTGTACGGCTCAATCACCACGCTTCTTCATGCAACTCCGGTGGTCCTTGATACGATCCAAACTGACTTTCAAATCAGTCTGGACGCGCTTATGGCGGCAGTAACCAAGAGAACGAAAGCGATAGTGCTCACTTCTCCCAACAACCCTACGGGATGCATACTTTCGCATGAATCTCTTGATGCGGTGGCGCGCGTTGCCGCTGAGAAAAACTTCTACGTCATTTGCGATGACGTATACAGAGAGCTTTCCTATGTGCAAGACGCACCGCGTTTTGCAGCAAAATATCTGCAGCTTGCGGATCGCATTATTGTGACAAACAGCTTCTCTAAACCGTGGGCTATGACCGGCTGGCGTCTTGGTTGGGTGGCAACGACCGATAGTCTTGCGGCCGATATCGCAAAAGTACACCAGCAAATGGTTTCATCGGTTCCGTCATTTTTACAGGCCTCTGCCTGTGAGGCGCTTGGAACATCTACGTCTGATTCACGCGAGAAGTACCGAAGGCGCAGAAACATTACCCTTGACGCTCTCGCCGAGATGGCCTTGCCTACGGTAAGGCCGGAGGGTGCTTTTTACGCGTTTCCTCGAATTTCGGAATTCGGCCTTTCAAGTGAGGAGTTCTGTCTGCGGGCCATTGAAGAGGCAGGAGTTGCTTTGGTACCCGGCGTATTTTTTGGTGCCGAGGGCTTTGCACGCATCAGCTATGCGGTTTCCGAGGGGACACTTCGAGAAGGACTTGCTCGATTGCACAGGTTTGTAAATCGGCTTCGTACCCTGTAAGGCTTTGGAGGAAAAGTGTTGAAAAAGCACCCGTTTATAACAAAAGATGAGCTTGAGTACATTACCAAAAGGTATCCCACTCCTTTTCATATCTATGATGAGGCGGAAATCGTGCGTCGTGTGCGCCTTTTGCAAAAAGCCTTTTCATGGAATCCCGGGTTTCGAGAGTTCTTTGCGATAAAAGCAACCCCCAATCCGACAATCATCAAGTTACTGCGCGATCTTGGCTGCGGGTGTGATTGCGCGACGGCTACAGAGTTGGTGCTCGCGAATGCCTGCGGAGCAACGGGATCAAACATCATGCTTTCATCCAACGACACACCTCTTGAAGACTTTAAACGAGCCGCCGCTCAGGGAGCCATTATCAACCTTGATGCAGGCGGCGATATGCTTGATACACTTGACGATGCTCTTGGAGGCATACTTCCGGATGGCATCTGTGCGCGGTTTAATCCGGGAGGTACCTTTGAGTCTGCAAACGGCATCATCGGAAACCCCGCGGATGCGAAGTTTGGCATGACTGAGGCGCAGCTTTTCGAAACGTTTCGAGTTTTGCGCGATCGCGGCGTAAAAGTGTTTGGATTGCACGCGTTTCTCGCCAGCAATGCTCGTGAGCAAGATTACTATCCACGGCTTGCCCGCATTCTTTTTGAGTTGGCCGTGCGACTTCACAGAGAACTTGGCATTCATATAGGGTTTGTTGACCTTTCCGGCGGCATCGGTGTTGCCTATCGGCCTGAAGAAACAAGCGCTGATGTTTGCGCTATTGGCGAGGGAGTGCGAAGAGCATACGAAGAAGTGCTTGTTCCCGAGAACATGGATGACGTGGCTATATACTCTGAGCTTGGCAGGTGGCTTTTGGCTCCGGCAGGCGGCCTGGTTACCCGCGTACTCCACGAAAAGGTTACCTATCATAACTATCTTGGCGTTGACGCGTGTGCGGCAAACCTGATGCGGCCGGCAATCTATGATGCCTACCATCACATTACCGTAATGGGAGCTGAAGATGCTCCTGCCGATCACGTGTATAGTGTTGTTGGCGGTTTATGTGAAAATAATGATCAGTTTGCCCGCGACCGTGCACTTCCCAAAGCTCACGTCGGTGACCTGCTCTTTATTCATGATACCGGGGCGCATGGTTTTTCGATGGGATATAACTACAATGGCAAGCTCCGTTCGGCTGAGTTGCTCTATCATGAGGACAAGACGGTAGAGCTTATCCGCCGTGCGGAGACAATGGCAGACTACTTTGCAACGTTTGATTATCCCGGCTCGCCTTTTTCAGATCTTGCTCATCCGGAGGCATAGCAAGTAACGGGTACGTAACGATTAAGAGACTTTGCCTTCTCCATCAAGGGAGCCATACAGACAAAGGAGACGTAATGGATATGACACACCTTACGGGAGCAATTACCGCGTTGGTAACGCCGTTTGACGAGAAGGGCAACGTTGATTTTTCAGCGCTTGAAAGATTTGTGGACTTTCAGATAGATGGGGGCATTGACGGTCTTTTGGTATTGGGGACTACCGGTGAGTCCGCCACCATGACCGATGCCGAGGACGTAGAGGTTGTTCGTACTGTTGTTGAGCGCGTTGCCGGCCGTGTTCCGGTTATTGGAGGCGCTGGGTCAAACGCAACGGCTGAGTCAATGCGCAAGTCAAAGATGCTCCAGGAGGCAGGTGTCGATGGGCTTCTTTTAATTACTCCCTACTACAACAAGTCCAACGAGGAGGGCATCTACCGGCATTTCTCGTATGTGCTTGATCGTGTTGATGTGCCCTGTTTGCTCTACAATGTGCCAAGTCGTACCGGATGTGCGCTCTCTGAAGCAAATGTGGCACGTCTCTCAAAACATGCAAATGCGTGGGGCATTAAAGAAGCTTCCGGAGATATTGCTTATGCAACGAAGATCGCGCGGTATGTCGGCGATGACTTTACGCTGTGGTCAGGAAATGACGACATGATTGCACCGCTGTTGTCTTTGGGTGCTTCGGGCGTCATTTCCGTATGGTCCAACGTCGCGCCGCAGACGGTGCACAATCTTGTGGCATATTGGCACGACGGGAACCCTCAGAAAGCACGTGAAATTCAGCTTGCCAATCTTGACCTCATCCATGCACTCTTTTGCGAGGTCAATCCTATTCCGGTAAAATATGCCCTTGCAGAAATGGGTTTACTGGGCGAGAACTACCGTCTTCCCCTATGGAAGCTTACCGATGCCCATAAGGATCTTCTCGCCGCAGAACTGAAGAAAGCAGGTATTCTCCATGCCTAGTGCAATCGTCGTGGGAAGAGGCCGCATGGGGAGCCTCATCAAACAGACGCTCACCGACCATTCATTTGACGTTATCGGCAGCTACGACGCACAAAACTGTGCGGAATTGGATACGGAAGCACCGGCCGCCGACGTGGTGGTTGACTTTTCCAACGCTTGCGCCCTTCCGCATGTTCTTGCCTACGTAACACGTACGGGAGCCGCCCTTGTTTCGGGGACAACGGGGTATGACGAGTCCGATTTGGTTGAGCTGCGCTCACTTGGCGAGAAAACCCGCGTAGTCTATTCTGCAAATTACTCCCTTGGGATTGCCGTTCTTCGGCGAGCCGCTATGCAGGCGGCGCGTGCTCTTTCCGAGTGGGATATCGAGATCGTTGAGACGCATCACAACCAAAAGGCAGACGCGCCTTCCGGTACCGCAAAACTTCTCCTTCATGCCATTGACCCCGAAGGAGACGAGCGTGTGGTAAACGGTCGTGTTGGGATGATAGGTCCTCGTCCAAAAGGTGAGATTGGCATGCACGCGCTTCGCGGGGGAACGGTTGCGGGTACTCATGAAGTGCATTTTTTTGGACAAGACGAAGAGCTTTGTTTTACGCATCGGGCAAATAGCAGGCAGATTTTTGTAAATGGAGCAGTGGCATGTGCTCAAAGAATTCTCGCCTGCAAAAACGGTTTCTATACCTTTGATCAGCTTATGCTTCAAGAAGAGGAGGGCTCTTTTGAATAGGCAGACGGAGAGTCTTACGGACGCTCAAAAAATTATCAACTACATTGCAACATCACCCAAGAAAACACCGGTCAAAGCCTATGTTTGCGAGAAGGACGGGGCGTGTGTTGACTTTGGGGCGGATGCCCACGTCTATGGGATGGGTTCCGTAAAAATTGTCTTTGGCGATTGGTCGGAGCTGAGGCTCACGCTTGAGAAAAACGCTGACAAAATCGCATATTATGACATCGAAAACGACCGCCGCAACTCAGGTGTTCCTCTGCTTGACGTCAAAAATCTCAACGCGCGTATTGAGCCCGGTGCCATTATCCGCGAGCATGTTGAGATCGGAGACTCCGCCGTTATCATGATGGGCGCCATTATCAACATCGGTACCGTTGTCGGTGAGGGTACCATGATTGACATGGGTGCAGTGCTTGGCGGCAGAGCGGTTGTCGGTAAGCATTGTCATGTTGGTGCCGGTGCCGTTCTTGCAGGCGTGGTTGAGCCTGCGTCGGCAACACCGGTTATCGTTGAGGATGACGTATTGATTGGTGCCAATGCCGTGGTTATCGAAGGCGTGCACGTAGGAGAGGGAGCCGTGGTGGCGGCAGGCGCCGTTGTTACCGACGACGTCCCTGCACACGCCGTAGTTGCCGGAAGTCCTGCGCGTCTCATCAAGATGAAAGACGCAAAAACGGAGTCCAAGACGGCTCTGGTTGATGCTTTACGCACACTCTGAGCTGCTCTTGGTTGAGATATGCTTCCATTTTTTATTGCGTTTATGGTATCAGGCGAGAAGTTCTTCTCGCCCCGCGTGTTATGAGTGAGGTTGCAAAGGTATATGCCGCATACTGAAAAAACTACGACATCCAAATTTACCACTGAAGTTCATTGCGTCCATCAAGAGCTGTGGGCTTCCGAGAAAGACCCCGCATGGTTTACCTATGACATAGTTGCCGAAGATCCAACAACGCATGCCCGTGCTGGTGTTTTTCACACGCCTCACGGCGATATTCCAACACCCATTTTTATGCCGGTTGGTACCAAGGCAACGGTTAAAGGTCTTCTGCCCGATACCGTTAAAAGTTTGGGAACGAAGATTTTACTTGCCAATACCTATCACTTAAGCCAGCGACCGGGCGATGAGCTTATCGCAGAGTTGGGCGGTTTGCACTCGTTTATGTGCTGGGATGGGCCTATTCTGACAGATTCGGGTGGTTTTCAGGTATTTTCTCATGAGCAGTTTATGAAATTGTCCGATGAGGGAGTAAAATTCCGTGCGGTCGATTATGACGGAGCCTGGTCGTGGTGGACGCCCGAGACCAATATGCAAATTGCCCAAAACCTTGGTGCAGACATTGTGATGCAGCTTGATCAATGCGTTGGATATCCGTCCTCACGCAGTAAGGTAGAGCGATCCGTTGAGCTTTCAAGTGCATGGGCCGATCGCTGTTATCAGGCTCATACACGTCTCGATCAGGCGCTCTTTGGTATTGTGCAAGGCGGTATGCATCTTGATTTACGCCGCCGCTCGATTGAACATTTAGAGCAGGCGGGAGATTTTCCGGGGTACGGCATCGGAGGCTATTCCGTAGGCGAGCCGCATGAGGTGATGTTTGAGACTCTTGAACCGCTCTGTGCAGACTATATGCCCCACACAAAGCCACGTTACCTCATGGGTGTCGGTAATCCGACAACGTTGATACGCAGCGTTGCGGCGGGTATCGATATGTTTGACTGTGTGCTTCCTACAAGAACGGCGCGCATGGGTACGGCGTTTTCGTATCAAGGCCGTATGAACATGAAAAACACCAAGTATGTCCATGACAGTGGTCCCATTGACAGTGCGTGTACTTGTCCGGTGTGTAGTGGTGGCTATACACGGGCGTATCTCAATCATCTTGTTCGACAGCATGAAATGCTCGCAGGTGAGCTACTCTCGATGCACAATATTTATTTCTTACTAAACCTTATGCATCAAGCACGTGAGGCGATTCTTGCGGGAAACTATGGTGAATTTGTGACAAAATGGCTGGAATCCGGAGGAGTTAAAGACTTCTAATAATGTGTGCTGCATAGTGTGGGTACAATGGAAGCGATAAACACGCGCGGGCATCCAAGATGCCCCGGTCGGCGTATGCCGGCCATGACCAAAGAAGGCTTTGTATGTATCCCTCTACCGGTTTTATAACTTGGGGTGCACCATCTTCTAAAAAAGAAAAGAGATGGTCAGGATGGCTCGTATAACCTCAAGCACGCACTGGAATATTTTGCCTCAGGCTCCCAAGCTTGAGCAGGAGTTCTCGCAAAAACTCTCTATCAATCCGTTGGTGGCACGGGTTCTTGTGGCACGTGGATGTAGAACCGTGGCGGAAGCTCAAAAATTTCTCAATCCTTCTCTTGAGAGGGATTGGTTTGATCCGCGTATCATACCTGGCCTTAATGAAGCTGCTGATAGAGTACAAAAAGCCATTGAAGATCATCAGCGTATTGCGGTATTTGGTGATTTTGATGTTGACGGAATGAGCTCTACCTGTCTTCTGACGTTGGCACTTCGCGACTTTGGCGCCGATGTCAGACCATATATTCCGCATCGTTTTGGCGAAGGGTATGGCCTCTCCGTCAAGGCACTTGAGCGGGTGCTTGCGGACGGAGCTCCCAATCTCATCATTACCGTTGACAACGGGATCGCATCGGCCAAGGAGGTGCAAGAGCTTGTCGCGCGGGGTATCGATGTTGTTGTCACCGACCATCATGAGCCGGCTGAATTGGTACCGCAAGGGGTGCCGGTAGCTGATCCAAAACTTACCTCAGAGTGTCCTTCTCGCGAGCTTGCCGGAGCGGGAGTGGCCCTGAAGCTTGTATGCGAGCTTGGCTGCCGTCTTGGCAAACCTGAGGTGTGGAAATCATACCTTGATATAGCAACGCTGGGAACTCTTTCGGACATGATGTTGCTTAATAGCGAGAACCGCGCTCTTGTTTCTGCGGGAATACGTCAGATCCATTCGGGCAAGCGTCCCGGTCTTGTGGCTCTTGCAGCCGCCGCGAATCAAGATATTTCTGAGATTCACGCCGATGAACTTCCGTTTTCCATTATTCCTCGGCTCAATGCCGCAGGTCGTATGGGTTCAACAGAGCTTGCGCTTGACCTCTTGCTTTCTGACGATATCCAGGAAGCTACCATCTTGGCCGGAAAGCTTGAGGAAATCAATACCAATCGCCGGACGATTGAGTCGCAACTGACCAATGAAGCGCTGCTCCAAGCACAAGAAACGTATGATGGCTCGCGCGCCATTGTGCTTGCCGGAGAAGGCTGGCACGAGGGTGTGAAAGGTATTGTAGCGTCTCGGGTGGTCAACCGCTACCATGTGCCGTGCATTCTTTTTACTATTGAAGATGATATTGCCCGAGGTTCCGGTCGCTCGGTGGGATCGGTTGATCTCTTTCATGCGGTAGAAGAATGCTCCGATTTGCTGATCCGCTTTGGGGGTCATCAAGGGGCGGTGGGCGTGACTCTTAAGGCGGAGAAGATCGATGAGTTTCGTCATCGTCTTTCTGAGGCATTGTCACAACTTCCTGCCAAAGACTTTGAATCAACGGGAGAGGTTTCAGCGCTTGTTACGTTATCCGAAATAAATGCCGCATCTCTCGATGCCCTTGAGGCGCTGCAACCGTTTGGACAGGGTAATAAAAAACCTCTTTTTGCAGTTCAAGGGGTTACCATGAGAAATCGCAACCGTGCGGGAGCCGGCGGCATACATCTTTGTTTTATGGCATCAGACGGAGTTTCATCGGTAGCCTCTATCATGTTTCGGGCTCCGCATATTGATGTAGCAGCGGACTATGACGGTGCGGTTGACATAGTTTTTGAAGCAGTCAATGAGACATGGCAGGGACGCACAAAACCAAAGCTTATGGTTAAAGATATCCTATATCGGGATACTCCTGAGGATGAAGAAGATCTCTTTGAGGATCTCTCGCAGGTGCTTGTCGCTCAAGGTTCATCCAAAGAAACTCCATCTGAAGTGTCTGAAACTCCGTCACAGCCTTTGGTCTGCAAAAATACGGCAATACGAGCGGAACTTGCATCTTTTGAAAGCGCTGCTTTGACTGAGCGGCTTCGCGACATGCTTATTGGAAACAGGCAACTTTTGCCTGCCCAAAAAACAGCGCTGAATCTGCTTGAACAGGGAAATTCATGTCTTTGCGTCATGGCAACCGGAAGAGGAAAATCTCTCATTTTCCATATCCATGCCCTAAGAGAAGCTCTTCTCGCCAAGCGTGCAAGCGTCTTTATATATCCACTTCGGGCACTGGTGCACGATCAAGCGCATCATCTTGAAGAAGAATTTTCTGCCTGCGGCGCCTCTGCCGTGGTACTTACGGGAGAGACATCGCAAGAGCGTCGCGGAGAAATCTTTGCGGCGCTTACGGACGGATCAATTGATGTTGTGTTGACCACGCCTGAGTTCTTTACGATTCATACACAAGCATTTGCCGCAAGTGGGCGTATTGGGTTTGTGGTTATCGATGAGGCGCACCATGCCGGTCAAGCGGTTGCCGAGGGTCGCCATGCGTATGCGGATATGCCAAAGAGCATCCATCAACTTGGTAATCCTCAGGTTTTGGCGGTAACGGCTACCGCATCAACCGCAACGGCGCAAGAAATCTGTCGGCTTTTTAACATCTCCGAACAGGACGTTATTAAAGACGTAACGGTACGAAACAATCTTCGGCTCAAAGACATGAGAGAGGCACCTGACAGAGAAGCTGCTCTTACGTGTCTTGTTGCATCCGGCGAGAAGTGCATTGTCTATGTTAATTCCCGCGAGCAGGCACAGTCCGTCTGCCGTATGCTTCGCCACACCGTCTCTGAGATGGGTCATAAGATTGTGTTTTATCATGCGGGACTGGCGCATGAGACACGCAAACGCATTGAGCGCGCGTTCAGAAACAATGAGGTTACGTGTGTGGTTGCAACAAGTGCGTTTGGTGAGGGAATTAACATACATGATATTCGTCATGTTGTCCTCTACCACCTTCCGTTTGGGCGTGTTGCATACAATCAAATGTCGGGTCGTGCCGGAAGAGATGGCGTCCGAGCCTACGTTCACCTGCTTTTTGGTGCACATGACATGCGCATCAATGAACGTATCTTGTCCTCGGCAGCACCAAAACGCGCCGTGTTGGTTCCTGTCTATCGGGCGCTTATGACATTGTTTACTCGGGCACAAAAAGAAGGACGGCTTCTCCGTGCAACGAATGAAGAAATTGCGGCACTTGCGCTTGCGATCGATCCAAAAAACAGAAGCGACGAGCGAGCCGTGGCTTGTGCCTTAGATATCTTTGCTGAGCTTGGTCTCTTATCTCTGCAAGGATTTGATGAGAAGCGTAACATTTTGATGAATATCCAAGCCTCTTCTATGGATTTAGCGTCATCGGCTCGGTATGCTGAAGGCTTGAAAACACGCAGTGCGTTTACTTCGTTTGCTCAGTGGGCACTTTCTGCTTCAGCGGACGAACTTCTAAGCGCCATAAATAAGCCAATTGTTCCTGAATTTGGTATTGTTGTTGATGGAGAGGAGGGTGTCTTATATGGGTGAGGCAAAAGAGGTACGACAGCCTGTGCGCAAAGTGAGGCCAAAGCAGCCGTCGGTTCCAAGTGCGGATAACTTTAGGCTTTTGGAAAGTGCGTGCAGAAATTATCTGTTGCCGGAATCGTGTGAGAAGGTGCAGGCAGCCTATAGGTTTGCCGCTGACTATCATAAGGATCAGCGCCGACGTTCCGGTGAGCCATATATCAACCATCCGGTTGAAGTAGCGCTTATTTTGGCTCAGAACCTTCACATGGATGAAGATACCATTTGTGCTGCACTCCTCCATGATACGGTCGAAGACACCTCGGCTACACTTACCGAACTTAAGAATCTTTTTGGCGAGCAGGTCGCAGATCTTGTTGACGGAGTTACTAAGCTCACGTCTATTGAAATTTCATCCATGGACGAGAAACAAGCACTCAATCTGCGAAAGATGTTTCTCGCCATGTCAAAAGACATTCGCGTGGTTATCATCAAACTTGCCGATCGTTTGCATAACATGAGGACCTTGGCAGCTCTTGCACCGGACCGTAGGCTTTTTAAGGCGCGCGAGACCATGGATGTGTATGCGCCGCTTGCCGACCGTCTTGGTATATCGTCAATAAAGTGGGAGCTTGAGGATTTGTCGTTCTTCTGGCTTGAACCGGAAGAATATCAGCGTATTGCTCGCATGGTTCAGGATTCTCGGGCACAGCGCGAAGATGATACGAATGCGGCCATTAAAACTCTGACAGATGAGCTGAGCTCAGTGGGGTTGGAAAACTTCCAAATTACCGGTCGTCCCAAGCACCTTTGGTCAATCTATCAGAAAATGGTTCGTAAGGGACGAGAGTTTTCGGATATCTATGACCTTATCGCCCTGCGCGTCATTACACAATCGGTAGGAGATTGCTACTCTGTGCTCGGCGCGGTACACTCGCTATGGCATCCATTACCTGGTCGTTTCAAGGACTACATTGCAACGCCAAAGGCCAATCTTTACCAGTCACTCCATACGACCGTGATAGGCCTTGACGGGCGTCCTATTGAGATTCAGATTCGCACGGCAGAGATGCATGAGGCGTCCGAATACGGTATTGCGGCTCATTGGCTTTATAAAAAAGAGGGCAATTCAAAAGGACAGATGTCGTCAGAAGACCGCATGATTAACTCGACGATTAACTGGATTAGAAAAAGCCTTGACTGGGCAGTTGAAGATGATATTGATAACCCGCACGAGTTTTTGAATGATCTGAAAGTTGATCTTTTTGAGCATGAGATCTTTGTGTTTACGCCAAAAGGCGAGGTTATGAGCCTGCGCCGTAACGCTACACCTCTTGATTTTGCCTATGCGGTGCATACTGAGGTAGGAAATCACTGTGTGGGAGCAAAGGTCAATGGGTCGGTAGTACCACTTACCCATACCCTTGAGATAGGCGATCGTGTTGAGATTTTAACCAACAAAAACGCACGTCCTTCTCACGACTGGATGACGCTGGTTCAAACTCCCTCCGCACGAGCAAAAATTCGCAAGTTCTTTGCAGAAGAATCCAGGTCTGACGATACCGAGCGCGGAAGATCGGAGCTTGCGAAAGAGCTTCGTAAACGCGGATATGGCATTTCCACTACGCGTACCGTTAAAGCTCTTACAAAAGTTGTGAGCCAGTTTGACTACCATACCACCGATGACCTTTTTGCCGGTATTGGAGCCGGTAAATGCTCTATTATTCAGGTGGTCAATAAGGTCAGTGAGATTCTGGAAGAGGGAAGTCCTGAGGCCATTGCGCAGGCGGCACGCGAGCGCGAGAAACAAGCCGCAAAAGAAGCGGCCATTTCTCAAAATAAACCACTTACCACGGCGTATGCTATCTCACGTACTGCTCGGGGAGCTCGGCATAAACGGAATAACTGCGGCGTTGTCGTTAAGGGCGACTCTGATCTTTTGGTCCATTTGGCCCATTGTTGCAATCCGGTTGCGGGGGATGACATTATCGGGTTTGTAACACGCGGTCGCGGCGTTTCCGTTCATCGGGCCAACTGTCCAAATGTACAGGATCTCTTAAGCAAAGAGAATGCCAATCGCATTATTGACGTGGCATGGGACACCTCAGGAGCAACGGAGTTTAGAGTTGAGATTGTGATTGAAGCAATCGATCGCACCAGCCTTTTGAAAGACATCACCATTGCTCTTTCTGATTCCGGTGCAAATATTCTTTCAGCAGCAACGCAGGTTGGTGGACAGGGTGTTGTGCGGATGCGCTTTTTGGTAGCAATTTCGGACGCCAGTCTTTTGGATACGCTTTTAGCAACGGTCGCCCGCGTCCCGTCGGTGTACGATGCACGGCGTATTATGCCAGGAGAAGGCGCCAATCAAATGAAGAGGAGAAAAGGGTAATGGGAGATACATCTCATACGCATGAGTGCCGTGGGCATCATGAACATGAGGAGAATTGCTGCGGGCATCACGGGGAAGGCTGTGGACACCACCACAACCATGAAGAAGGTTGTTGCGGACATCATCAAGGTCACGAGGATGGTTGTTGCGAGCACCATCATGGTCATGAGGAAGGTTGCTGTGGCAAAGGTTGCGGACATCATCATGACAAAATTGGTATTTTTCGAGTAGGACCCCTTGAAACCAACTGCTACATCTATGTATCGGGCAATGAGTGTATGGTTGTGGACCCAGGTGCTTCGGGTTCTGAGATTGCCTCACAGCTTCATGATTTGAATCTCAAATATATCGTTGCTACCCATGGGCATGCGGATCACGTGGGCGGCGTAAAGGCCTTAAAGCTTGCTGCTGGCGGCACTTATCGTATCAACCAAAAAGATGCCGAACGCGCGCGCCATGCCGCCGAACATGATGCAGTCTACGATAACGCCCCTCAGCCGGATGGTTTTCTTGCCGAAGGCGATACGCTTGAAGTTGGTACGGCGCTGTTTCATGTGATGGAAACTCCGGGGCACACGCCGGGCGGCGTCTGTCTTGTAGGCGACGGCACCGCCAAAGGAGCGGTGTTTGTGGGGGATACCCTGTTCAAAGGTTCTGTTGGAAGAACCGATTTGGACGGAGGAGATTCAGAGGTTCTCGCCCGTTCCCTGCAGCGCCTCAAATGCGAGCTTGACCCCACGTCGCTTATTCTTTCCGGACATGGTGAGCAGACCGAGTTTGCTCAAGAACTCAAAGAAAATCCATTTCTTGCGTGAGCCTTTTGATAAAACTTTTTCTTTTGCGAGACAGGCGAGCGTAAGACTGCTATAGTACCTATGCACATATTTTGGCCCGGGTGGCGGAATTGGCAGACGCGGGGGTCTCAAAAACCCCTAAGGGCAACCTTGTGTGGGTTCAAGTCCCACCCCGGGCACCAAGTTGTGCATGAGAAGTGCTTGCAAGTTCGTGTACTTCTCGCCACTTTGTGAAGGTGATTCACAGATGTGCAATGTGACTTGCAGAGATGCTCCTATCGGGGTATTCTATTCAAGTATTTTAAAGCGGGATTGTACGTAGATCCCCACCTACACGGCGCATATTGCAGCTGTCTGGTCGGACAATTCATGTGTTTGCAGGCCTTCCTGCTTCGTTTGTCTCCCGGATGCGTATGCGCTTGGGAGTTTTTTATTGCGACGGCACCAAGCTGTTGCACGAAGGGAAGGTGTAGAAGATAGCCAAGAACGATGGCCCTCGTATTAACGAGGAAATTACTGGCCGCACCTGTCGTCTGATTGATGCCGACGGGGGGCAACTTGGTCTTTTTGGTGTGAGTGATGCGCTGAAGCGCGCTCGTGAGCACGGAATGGATCTTGTGGAGATTGCACCAAATGCAGAGCCTCCGGTATGCAAGATTCTTGATTACAGCAAGTTCCGCTATGAGCAGGATCGTAAGGCCAAGGCAGCTCGTAAGAACCAGGTCAAAATTGAGGTCAAGGAGATGAAGTTCCGTCCCAAGATTGACGTTGGTGACTATGAGACTAAGAAGGGACATGTCCTTCGTTTCCTGAAAAAGGGCGCGCGTGTCAAGATCACGATCATGTTCCGTGGTCGTGAGATGGCTCACCCAGAGCAGGGACGTCTTGTTCTCGATCGCTTGGCCGAAGATCTTAAGCCCTATGCCACTATTGAGCAGAAACCGCTCATGGAGGGTCGTAATATGCACATGCTCGTAGCACCAATCAAGGGTGCGTTTGACGAGAAGCCCGAGGGCGACGCAAAGAGCGCCGACACTGCAACAAAGGAGAAGTAGTATGCCTAAGATGAAGACACACAAGGGTTCGGCAAAGCGTTTCCGCCGTACCGGCACCGGTAAGATCATGCGTGCGAAAGCATTTAAGAGCCATATTCTTACCAAAAAGTCGCCGAAGCGTATTCGCGGCTTCCGTAAAGAAGCAGTCCTTTCAGCTGCTGATACAGCAGTAGTTTCTCAGCGCATTGGCGCTTAGGACTACGTGCGTCTCAAGTATTTGATAACAAACAAGGAGTGATGAGATATGGCACGAGTTAAGCGCGCAATGGCTGGTCGCAAGAAGCGTCAGACGCTTGTTGAGCGTACAAAGGGTTACTACGGAGTTCGCTCTCGTACGTTCCGTGGTATGAAAGAGCAGGCACAGCATTCCGGACAGTATGCATATCGTGATCGTCGCAATAAGAAGCGCGAGTTCCGTGCGCTTTGGATTCAACGAATCAACGCTGCGGCACGTCTAAACGATCTTTCATACAGCAAGTTTATGCATGGTCTTAAGCTTGCCGGCGTTGAGCTTGACCGGAAGGTCCTCGCTGAGATTGCGTATTCTGACGAGCAGGCATTTGCCGATCTTGCTGAGGTGGCCAAGAAGGCACTTGTTGATTAGATGACAATCCTTTAGGTAATCTTTTATAGCGAGCAGTCCTTTACAGAGAGCATATAAACACCCCGCCGGCTTTTACCGGTGGGGTGTTTCTTATGAGTATCCTTGGGAATATGGGCAAGCCTCTGCTTCAAAAACGTGGCTGTGAGGTAGATCCACCGACCTGTAAGGTACTTTTTGCAACCTGTGATGTACTTTTCTGCTTCAAAAACGGGGGCTGTGAGGTACTTTTAGCGAGAAAATCGCCCTTCTCGCCATAGAAAAGTACCTCACAGCTTTTCAAAACTACCTCACAGGTCTGTGTAAGCCGGCTTACCTCTACCAAAGACGTTTCATTTCAATAACAACAATTTTGGCAACCGTATAAAGGGCATGGTATCCTATTTATCATGGCCTTTATACAGGTTGATGAGCTGATTTTTTAGTAGCAAAGAAACGGCGATTGTGAGTAAGGAGGAATAATGAGCGAGAAGAACCCAAAACGTTCGCGTTTTGATAATGTGCAGGATGGTATCAAGCGTTTGGTATTATACGGTATCGGTGCTGTTTTAGTGGTTGTATTGTTTAAGCTGGCTTTTGCTTATGCCCTCATGATTCCCCAGCTTATTGTGGTTCGCTTTAAGTCAGATATGGCAGCCATAGGATTCATTCTTGCTGGCATTCTGCTTTTGACTGTCCTTATAGCAGCAAGAAAGCGAAAAAACTGACTTCAACTGGGTATATGAACTAGTCTTCCTTATCGATTTTGTTTGTTTCCCTGCCAGTTCTGCATGTGTTTTTGGTAGCGTTGTTTCGACGGATACCGGCTGCTTCCTCAAGTTCTTCAACGCGTTCGTGTTCACGTTCGTGGAGTTGCTCAATTTCATCTTGAAATTCAGGGTCTGTTGGCGTTATAAGCTCGTCTTCCCCGGTTCCCGGGTCGGTATGATGTAAAAGCACCGGCTCAAAAAGGTGAAGGTGCTTGGCAAATACTGCAGACATCGCAAGAAGCATCACAAAGATTGCAATACGCGGCAGGGCGTTGACCTGTGTCATTACAAGAGACCCAATGCACAAAAGACCGGTCCAAGCATAGATAAAAAGAACCGCTTGGCGCTGATTGTACCCGGCGGCCATAAGACGGTGATGGATGTGTCCGCGATCTGCAGTGGCAAAACTTACGTGGGCGCGGGTGCGTCGCACAATGGCGGAAAAGGTATCGATAATTGGAATACCTGCAACAACAAGAGGTACGATAATAGTGGTAAGCCCCGCGATTCTTGTGACGGAGAGAAGTGAGACCGTACCAAGGGCAAACCCAAGGGTAAGTGCTCCTGAATCTCCCATAAAAATACGGGCGGGATAGAAATTGTGTACAAGAAAACCGAGCGTGCTTCCCGCAATGGCCAGGCTGAGTGCGGCGGCATCAAGGCGATGCGCCCATATAGAGAGAATGAACATAGTGGCTGCCGCAATACACGATACCCCTGCGGCAAGACCGTCGAGGCCGTCAATTAAGTTAATGATGTTTGTCCAGGCAACGAGATAGATGACAGTGGCGGGATAGGTCAGAAGACCCAGAGAAATAAAGCTGCCACTGTTCAAAGGGTCTGCAACTTTGCCAATAACAAGCCCGGCAGCGGCGGCAAGACAAGCTGCTACAACTTGTCCCAATAGCTTTTGCAGAGGCTTTAAAGAAATAAAATCATCAATGAGGCCGGTTGCAAAAATGATAAGAAATGCCAAGCTCAACAAATAGAAGTTAACGTTTTTGTCAAAAAAGCCGCCGTTTTTGTCGCGCACCACAAAGTACAAAGCAAGAGAGCCGACAAGACCGACAAACAAAGCCACGCCACCAAGACGTGCGATAGGCTTTTTATTGATACGTCGTTTGTTGGGCTTATCTACTACGCCCAACGTCCAGGCAAGTTTTCGTATGGGGGGAGTAATAAAGCAGGCGAGAAGGGCGGCGATGCAAAAGACTCCGAGCATAAGTAAGCAAAAATCCATGCTCAATTCCTTCCGCACCTTGAAAAATACTCTTTAACTGCTAAAACTCACATCTTATTAATTTTCTCATGTTAGAAAAACAAGTCAAGACTTTATTAAATGTCAGGATTTTATATAGTGTAAGTGTCTCTTCCCCGTGGTCAAAACTGGGTGAACCGACAAGTTTTACAAGGGAGCCTGATTCCCGTGTTAGTACAGGAATTCTCCGTTGTCGAGAAAGCTGGAAGAGACGGGTGCGGCACCCACCTTATGAAGGTGGGTTCATAATATGACCACGGGGAAGGTCTTTTGTATGAGCTTTCTATACGCTAAAAGCTCTCTAAAAGCTCTATTCATATAAACGTTGACACATCCCCAAAGAATCGCCACAATACATATGCACTTGCTGTGACTGGTGTTCGGTATCGTTTGGATGCTAAGGAGTTCAGGCTCTTGGGCATAGCTACGGCAAGCACGCAAGACGGGGATATAGCTCAGTTGGGAGAGCGCTGCCTTCGCAAGGCAGAGGCCGAGGGTTCGAATCCCTTTATCTCCACCATGCAAACTTCACGCGCAGCGCTTCTTGCCTGCGCGTTTTTTATACGTGAACAGAGGGCCACAACTTTGGATACATCGTCAACTTTTTTGGCATATGATACGTGCGAGCTTTGTCCTCGTCGCTGTAAAGCGAGAAGAAACTCAGGAAAAGCCGGGTTTTGTGGTGCCTCAAATACGCTTCGCGTTGCTCGCTCGGCTTTGCATTTCTGGGAAGAGCCGCCTATATCGGGCGAGGCGGGATCGGGAGCCATCTTTTTTAGCGGCTGCCCCCTTCGCTGCGTGTTTTGCCAAAATCACCGGATTTCACAAGAGGGTTTTGGTCGTGCAGTATCGGTTGAGCGTCTTGCATGCATGATGCTTGAGCTGCAGGAGCAGGGAGCGCTCAATATCAATCTGGTTACGCCGATGCATTTTGCACCGCAGGTGAAAAAAGCCATTATGCTTGCCAAACAGGCAGGGCTTAATCTTCCCATTGTATGTAACACCTCGGGATATGAGCTTGCACAGGTAATACGTGCCATGGGAGACGTTATTGACGTATGGCTTACTGACTTCAAATACGCCGATGCACGTTTGGCAAAAGAACTTTCATACGCCCAGGATTATCCCGATGTTGCGGCTGCGGCTCTGACGGAGATGCTAAGCCTTCTGCGCGCTCATGGTGGCCGTAAGGTGGGCGCAAACGGCAGTATGCAACAGGGCATTATTGTGCGTCACCTTGTGCTTCCGGGGCACGCAGACGATTCGTGCGAGGTACTTAACCGGATTTGGGATATCTGTGGCAATGACGTTGATGTGTCCATCATGAATCAATACACGCCGAATGAGCGCTGCCTCAAGCAAGGAGGTCTTCTGTCCACGACGCTTTCGGATGAGGAATATGAAATTGTCATTTGCCACGCCGACGATCTTGGGTTCAAACAAATCTGGTGGCAGGAAGGCGGTACTGTTTCTGAGAGCTTTGTGCCACAATTTGATGCAACAGGGGTTGAAGGTCCGGCACTTTTGGTACCCCAATCCCATCAAGACACTACGGACACTCACGGATAGACTTTTGTAAATTGCGAAGACTGAACATACGACGAGAAGATACGACGAGAAGCTACAACGAAAAGGCACGACGAGAAGACCAATCTATAAGGAGCGGCTATGTCAGATGATATACACACTCTTTCCGAAGATGAGCGCGCTGAGCTGGAGCGCCTCAGACAGGAAAAGAAATTGCGCGAGGCTCAAGCGCAGGCTGCAGCCGAGCGTGCGGAACTCGAACGGCTCAGAGCGGAACAAACTCAGGCAAAAAGTATCGAGCAAGAGCGCAAAGAAGCCGAGCACATTGCCGAGGTTCGGGCCCGTGGTGCCAAGCTCATGCAGCCGGATGAAGACGATCTCAGAATGCCGATTGGTCAGAAAATCGTCATAATTTCGGTAGTTCTTCTCGCCATACTTTTCTTTGTTGCAACTTTCGTAGTACATTAACCTTAACAATGCAACCCAGTGAACAATTCACTCAAGGGGGAAGTGAGCGCTATGTCGTTAACCGATCGCACCAAACCGTCCGACGTATGTTTGAATACGGATCTCTACGAACTCACTATGGCACAGGGATACTGGGAATCGGGCATGGTTGATAATGAAGCCTGTTTTACCGCGTTTTTCCGCGAGAATCCCTTCGGTGGCGGCTATGCCATTGCGTGCGGTATTGGTCAGATAGCGGATCTCGTTGAAAACTTTGTATTTGAAGATGACGATATCAGCTACTTAGCAAGCGTTCCTTCTCCTGGCGGCGGAAGCCTCTTTAAGCCCGGATTTCTTGACTTTTTGCGCAATCATCGACTGAATCTTACGATCGATGCCATCCCTGAAGGCGAGCTTGTGTTTCCGCGTGAGCCAATCGTTCGGGTTACAGGTCCCATTATTGACTGTCAGCTCATTGAAACCGCGCTGCTCAATCTTGTTAATTTTCAAACGCTTGTGGCCACCAAAACCGCTCGCGTTATCCGTGCGGCTCAGGGAAATCCTGTTTCTGACTTTGGGTTGCGTCGTGCACAAGGTCCTGACGGTGGTCTTGCGGTTGCTCGCGCATCGTATATTGCCGGTGCTTCAAGCACTTCAAACGTTCTTGCCGGAAAGATTTACGGAATCCCCGTATTTGGGACGCACGCCCACTCGTGGGTTATGTCTTTTTCAACGGAGCTGGAAGCATTTCGAGCGTTTGCACGTTCTTTCCCTAAAAACTGTGCGCTTCTTTTGGATACCTATGATGTCCATGAAGGTATTAAAAATGCCATTATCGTGGGCAAAGAAATGGAAGAGCGTGGCGAGAAGCTCGGTGCCGTCCGTATAGACTCCGGAGACCTTGCAAAGCTGGCCAAAGAAGCTCGTGCCGCCTTTGACGATGCGGGACTGCCGTATGTAAAGATTTCCGTATCAAACGATCTTGATGAATACACAATTCAATCACTTTTTGCCCAAGGTGCTCCCATTGATTCCTTTGGTGTTGGCACCAAACTTGCCACATGTGATCCTCAGCCGTCACTTGGCGGCGTCTATAAGCTGAGTGCCATTCGGGAACATAAAGATGAAGCATGGAGGCCGGTCATCAAGCTCTCCGAGATGGCCTACAAGCGTACCATCCCTGGTATTCAGTCTATTCGTCGCTATTATGATATGAGTGGATGCCCGATAGGCGATATGATTTACGACGAAGCGGTCCTTCTCGCCCAGAACGTCGAGACGTCTGCGGTGGTAACCGATATTCTCGATCCGTACTCCACTCATAAACTTGCAGGTACTTCTCAAGAGCTGATGGTTCGTGTGGTTGCAGATGGTATGCGGACAAAAGAGGCCGAGACCATTGAGGTGGCACGCGAGCGCTGCCATGACGCACTGATGCATTTGGATCCTGCATATACGCGTTTCTTAAATCCTCAGGTGTATACGGTTGGTCTTGAACAGGGGCTTGCGAAGCTCCGTCATGAACTTGCCGTGGAGCATGCGAGTGCTGTCACAACTACCAGCGAATAAGTGGTACAATAACCAGCCGATTGTTACAGGGCAAAAGTCTTGTGCAATCGAGTGGCTTAAGCCATGTGGTATAGATGCGTTTTGACATACAAGGAGATTTTATGCGCGAGAAGATCGAGCAGCTGGTACGTATGGCACTGGCAGATGCTCAGGCACAAGGAGACTTACCCCAGTTTGAGGTCGAGGATCTGGGCCTTGAGCGACCGGCTGATGCTTCAAATGGCGATTGGACCTCTACGGTAGCCATGCGCTCGGCTCGCCTTGCCCACAAGTCTCCTCGCGACATTGCTGCCGCATTTGTTGCACATATGTCGGATGTTCCGGAAATTGAACGCGTGGAGATTGCCGGACCGGGATTTGTAAACTTCTATCTTTCAACCGCTGCAGGAAATGAAGTTTTCCGTACCGTTCGTGAGCAGGGTGCGGATTTTGGTAAGTCGGATTTTGGCAAGGGTACAAAGATTCAGGTGGAATACATTTCCGCCAACCCGGTGGGTCCGCTTCATGTTGGTCATGGTCGGTGGGCAGCACTTGGCGATTCGCTGTGCCGTGTGTTTGAGCATGCCGGCTATGATGTTGAGCGTGAGTATTACATTAACGATCACGGCTCCCAGATGGATGTTTTTGGCTCTTCAATCTCAAAGCGCTATCTTCAGCTGAATGAAATCATGGCACAGAAGAACGTGGAGCTCCAGGAGGCCTATCAGATGCTTTTGGACGACCGCGAAGCCTTTATTGAGGATGAGGATGACTCTCGTCCTGAAACTCACCCCTATATGGACGCCTTTAATGAGTCGCTCGGCGGTAATGCATATGGTGGCGATTACATCATTGATCTTGCAAAGCGCTTCTGTGAGGAGAACGGAGACGCTTGGGTAAGTGTCAGCGAAGATGACCGTACGGCTGATTTCCGTGAGCGTGGCTATAAGCTGATGCTTGAGTCTATTAAAGCAACCTGCCACAATGCTCGCTCAGACTTTGATGTCTGGTTCTCTGAGCGCTCTCTGTATGTTCCGGATGAAAATGGCAAGTCTGCGGTTGACCGGGCCCTTGAAACACTTGATGGTATGGGCTATCTCTACCATGAAGACGGAGCGCTTTTCTTCCGTTCAACAAAATTTGGTGACGATAAGGACCGCGTACTCATAAAGTCTAACGGTGAATACACGTATTTTGCTTCCGATGTGGCTTACCACTGGAACAAGTTCCAGCGCGTTGACCATGTCATTGACATTTGGGGAGCCGATCACCATGGCTATATCCAGCGTGTTGACTCGGTTTGTACCGCACTTGGATTCCCGGGACAATTTGAGGTTCTTCTCGGCCAGTTTGTCAATTTGCTGCGCAATGGAACTCCCGTAAAGATGTCTAAACGTAAGGGAACCGGTATTCCTTTTGATGAGTTGCTTGGTGAAGTGAGCGTTGACGCAACACGTTATACACTGATGTCCAAATCATCCAATCAGATGATTGATTTTGACATTGAACAGGTAAAGCGTCAGGACAGCTCCAATCCTGTGTATTATGTGCAGTATGCCCATGCGCGTATCTGCTCCATTCTTCGCCGTGGTGCCGGTGTAAGCATAGAAGAAGCGCAGGAGCTCGGAATGGACGAAGTGGCATCGCGTGCCATTGGAGACTCGTATGACCTGAGTCTTCTTTCTGAGAACGTTGAGCAGGCTCTGTCCCGTAAGCTCTCTGAGTTCCCAACGCTCGTTGAGAATTGCGCAAGAGACCGTGCTCCGTTCCGCATTACGCACTATGTCGAAGAGCTTGCATCCGATTTCCATGGTTTCTACACGGTCTGCCAGGTTCTCCCGTCTGAGAGTCGTCCGCTTGATGAGGATCTTTCGCGTGCACGCTTGGCCGCCTGCGACGCCACACGTCGGGTTCTTGCCCTTGCTCTTAACTTGATTGGAGTGAGCGCACCGCAAAGCATGTAGTTGCATTTTTCTACATGGTATTTTTGTGAAGACAAATCAAGCGAGAAAAGATACTTAAAGTTCTTTTTATTCATGATGGTTTTATAGCGGGCTTATGATTTCAAATTTTGATGTCATAAGTCCGTTATTGTATGCATAATATATTTGAAAACTATTGTTGTGTTCCCATATAATCGGCGGAGTTTTAGGAGTATACTGTTTTAGAGAGTATAAAGAACTTATCGTTCGGGCATAGAACGGAGGTCTAAGATGGAGCTTCGGGAGTACATGTCCATCCGCAGATCCTACAACTTGGTACGGAGATCTGTTCCAGCAAACAGGCGGTTAACATTTGAAGAATTTGCTATCTTATGTCGCCTGAAAGTACAAGATAGTTCGATTAAGACATCTGAAATTGCAGAATATCAAGGAGCGCTTCGTCCCACGATTACGCATCGTACGTCTCATCTTGCAAAATTAGGGTTCATACATCGTGAGGAAGGTTCTTCGGATCACCGCAATGTGGTGTGTACACTGACTGAAAAAGGACATACTGCTGTTCTTGATTTAGCTCGTCTTACTTGTGCCTGCATTTCTCCGGGTCAAGCACTTGCGCGCACTTCGGCAGAACGTATTTGTATGTACGTCAATGCCATGGGTGCTCTGTTTTGTCGTGCGGGAGATTTGGTTCTTTTATGTTTACATGATGCCAAAGACGGTACTCGTACGGTTAATGAACTTGTTGATGAGCTTGGTTTGTTACAGCCAACCGTTTCTATGTCTATTACCGCACTTGCGAACGAAGGCCTTATAGAACGGTCAAAAGATGTCGTACTTTCTCGCCGTTCAACCAAGATTACCCTGACGCCACAAGGTGCGTATTCAGCCCATTTGATCAATCAGCAGATTGTACGGCTGGTTGTTAAGAGGAAGGCGCGCGTTAGCGTATAGCGTGTATTTCCCCCAGTACACGTAACGCCGGCGCCTCATATAGCCCGCCTTGCAACTTCCTTTATTTTTTGGTGCAAGGCGGGCATAATTGTGCTATAGTTCTTCCTGCTTGCAGTGTTTCTTGCAAGCTTATGGCGCTTGTATTGCGCTTACTATCTACTATTTGACAAAGAGATTTTATTTTAGTTATGTATTTTGGATTGAAATAGAGAGGCATAGTATATGGCGGATGTTGATTCCCTTTCTGCCCCAGAGGCTTCTGAAGAGCCGGTAGCTGCTCCTAAACGTCGTCGTGGACGTCCCCGTAAAACAGAGAGCGCCGCACAGGCAAAAGTAACAGAGCAGCCTCAACCAACTACAGGTACTGCCAATACAGAAGAAAAACCAAAGCGGCGCCGTGGGCGTCCGCGTAAATCTGAAATTAAAGTCGATAATAAACCGGACGCATCTCCCATGATGGATGGTTCTGAGCCAGCATTAGCTTCTCCTGCTGACGGAGAGCCGCAAGCCGCTCCCAAGCGTCGTCGCGGACGTCCCCGCAAGGTTAATGCAGACACTTCGGCAGATGTGGCGGCCAAAGATTCCACCTCACAGCCAAAATCCGCCCAGGAGCCACAGCAAGAAACAATTACCGCTGATAGTGGCGATGGAGCGCAAGGTACTGAAGAAGTTAAACCAAGGCGCCGTCGTGGACGTCCTCGCAAAAATGAAACCGTTGATGCCGAGATGAACCGTCTGATGATGCAGACAGCATCGTCACATTCAGAAAAATCTCTTCAGCCAACAACATCCGCCGAGGATACGGCAACAAAAGGAGCGCTTGTAGCTCCGCAAACTCCTGAGGAAAGCGCAGGAGATTCTTCCGAGATATCCACACCGCGTATACGTCGTCGCTATACTACCAGTGTCCACGGAGACTCTCAGCAGCAAAGTAAAAATGATGTCCATGACGTGCGTGAATCTTCGAGGGATCGCCGGCAGAACGCCAATCAACGCACTTCCAAGCGCCGTCAACAAGCGCCGGCAGAGCCTTCACTTACGCGAGAAATGTTGGCGAATATGAAGGTCGCTGAACTGCGTGCAAAAGCAGCCGAGCTTAACCTTGAATATCTTGGCATTCGTAAACCCGATCTTATCGAAATGATTTACCATGCAGCCGCCGCAAACGAGGGTTTTCGCTCCGTTGAAGGCATCCTTCAGATTGGTCCTGAGGGGTATGGCTGGGTTCGTACGGGCAACTATATGGAAGGCGATGACGATGCCTTTGTTCACCAACAAATCATTCGTCATCTTGGCCTGCGGCAGGGAGATAAGATCGTAGGAACGGTAAGCCCGGGACGTGCAAACAGCAAATATCCTCCGCTGCAGCGTGTTCTTGAAGTAAACGGCGGATCGGTCGAGAACCTCAAGTCTCGTCCACGTTTTCGTGACTTAACTCCAATTTTCCCAAATGAGCCGCTTAAGCTTGAGCACGGGAAGAATTCAATTACCGGTCGCGCCATTGATCTTGTGGCTCCCATTGGTAAGGGACAGCGAGGGTTGATTGTTTCTCCTCCCAAGGCAGGAAAGACAACAATTCTGAAAAAGATTTGCCAATCCATTTCAGCAAATAATCCGGAAGTCCATCTGTTCTGCTTGCTTGTTGATGAGCGTCCGGAAGAAGTAACCGATATGCAACGCTCCATTCAAGGAACGGTAGTTGCTTCAACGTTTGATATGCCTGCTGAAAATCACACTGCCGTTTCCGAGCTTGTTATTGAGCGAGCAAAGCGCCTTGTTGAGATGGGCCAGGATGTCGTGGTTATTCTCGACTCCATTACCCGCCTTGCTCGAGCATATAACCTCGCTATTCCTGCATCAGGACGTATTCTTTCCGGTGGTGTTGATTCGGCAGCGCTCTATCCGCCCAAGAAATTCTTAGGTGCCGCACGAAATATTGAGGGAGGCGGCTCGCTTACCATTATTGCGTCAGCCCTTATTGATACCGGCTCCAAGATGGATGAGGTTATCTTTGAGGAGTTCAAGGGTACCGGCAACATGGAGCTGAAGCTTGATCGTGATCTGGCTGACCGTCGTATCTTCCCGGCAATCGATCCTGTTGCTTCCGGTACGCGCAATGAAGATCTTCTTATGAAGCCTGACTACCAGCCATTGATTTGGGGTCTGCGGCGCTCTCTTGCAAACATGCCTACAACCGAGAGAGCCACAAATGCGCTTATCAAAGGTCTGCAACAGACGGCAAACAATGAGGACTTTCTCATTCGGTCTGCCAAAAAGGCGGCAGAGCTTGCGTAAGAGCAAGCCGATACATACGGTATGAAAATAAATTGAAGCTGATGGAGGGAATGTCAGAAACTGCAAAAATTAAATAGTTTCTGACACCTCCGGAAGCGCTTGGATTGAAATTTGAAATTATTTTGTGAATATTGCTGCGTAACAGGTACAAGTACGTTATAGTCTCATATAGGCATAAAGATGCCGCAACGGATACACGAAGATAAAACGAACCCCATACCGTTGCAAACTTATTGAGACCCAAGACGTATGGGTCAATGTTCTTCTCGGTATAGGGTCGTAATCTCTCTCCTTCGTGTGGTTTTGTGGGAGGAGTACGTATGACATGGCGCAAAAACCCAGCAATTATGGCTGGTTTGCTTGGGGGAGTAATGTTGGCGGCGGTGCCGGCATCTGTCCAAGCTGCTACCTTTGAGCCATCAGACTCTCCGGTGGTATATGCCGCCATTGGTGCCGTTGGCGGTCTTTCATGTATTGGTATGGTATCCGGAATCGCGTGGCTTATTGGCTATCATGCCCAACAAAAACGAGAAGAGCTGTCCGAGGAACCGAGCTCTGAGGCAGTTGTTCAATATGAATCCAAGCATTCCCACGGTGGTTCTCAAAATGCTGATATAAGCACGGTTATCGCTCTTGATAGGCCTCAAAGCTTTGCATGTACCGAGTACAAGCCTCGTCATATGCGCACACAGCAATGGAGCGAGAATCGGGGTATCCGAGTTCAACATGTATCCGATGAAGACGCAATTCATGTTTCACAGAGCAGTGTATCTGAGGCGGTAAGACCGCTTTCCGCTCGTCCAAAGGAGTACGTAAAAACTTCTCAAAAGCCGCTACATTCGCAACCTCGCGCCGCACATGCTGCAAAAGATTACGAACAAGTTGCCGAGAATTACCTTAAGCTCATGTCTTTTCGTGAACGCATGGCGTCTCGTGCACGTGGAGCCGCCGAGGTGCTGAAAGAGCGTCTTGGGGGAGATCCCATGGAAGGCCTGCCCGTTATTCCTCGCGCCGACGGAACCGTGGGTGATGTTGGTACCAGCTGGTGGAACACGAGGGTTGGCGAGAAGAACATCGCACGCGATTTTGGCATTACTGCGATAGAAGCCGAGGCTATTCCGGATGAGTTTTCTTCTCGCACATTCAGGCCAATCGCAAACCATACGGATATGGCCGTTGGGACAAAAACACGTGCAGAAGAAGTACGCGGAAGTAAGAACCACAATTTTGATGGTTGCGATGAGGTATCCGTTGCCGATCGTGTAGCCTTTGTTGATCAAGGTATGTTCCCCGAGAAACGGACGGTTTCCGAACTATCGCACAAGGACGACTGGGAGCTTGCACTTGATGCGCTCGACGCAAAACTTGGCCATGATACGCACAATGTTACGTGCAATCCCATTGAAGTCATTCCGGCTACGTCCGGTATTGCAACGCAAAGTGGAGCTTCCACGAGCGTAGGCACGTCAGGTTCTCTTGGAAATTCAGATTACATACGGTCGACCTATATCGAGCATCTTGTCGCAGACGTTGAAGAAGAAATGCAGCGAGCTGCCAAAAAAGAAGAGCAGCGTCCTACACGCGAACTTTTCCGTCTTATTGACGGCGGCACCCATTCCTTAGAGCGAATTCCAACGCCGGCAACAACACCCGTACAAATAGAAACCTTGAAGTCCGCGAAAAAAGAACAGACGGAGGCAAGGTCTCAGAAGCGCTACTGTCCAAAGCACTTCTCGACAGGTATGCAAGAAGCCATCGAAGCATAAACTTTCTTGTTTCACCTTTAGCGTAAAAAGAAAAGTTACAAAAAGAAAAACTTACTTCTTTGAGCCCGGCTTTGGTCGGGCTCTGTCATACACTTTCGTACTACAACTGACGGAGCGTAGGTTGGAAGGACCTGAGATATGGCAGATGCGTATATGTCACGCCGTCGCTTTTTTGCGCTGACGAGCTCAATTGCCACGTCCGCATTTCTTGCGGGTTGTGGATCTCAACCGGTGGACAACTCACATATTCGCGTAGGTGTTATGGGACCGTACACCGGAGATGTCGCTCAATATGGGTTGGCGGTACGAAGCGGAGCTCTCCTTTATATCAAGAAGTTCAACGAGCAAGGCATTTTGAATGGCAAGGTAATTGAGGCTATTGCAGAAGACGAGAAGGGCGATTCAACGGAAGCCATTCTGGTATACAACAAGCTGATTGACGAGGGCGTTACCGCCATTATCGGCGACGTTACCTCAACGCCAACGATTGCACTTGCACAAAAGTCCGTTTTGGACACCATACCTTGTGTGACCGCTTCCGCAACAGCGGGAGATGTGGTTGTTCATGGGAATAATATGTTTCGCGCCTGCATCACCGATCCATTTCAGGGTCGCGTGATGGCGGAGTTTGCGTATAAGCAGGGATATAGAAATATCGGCACGATCTTTAATTCAGGCGGAGACTACGAAACCGGTGTTAACGATGCCTTTGTTAAACATGCTGACGAGTTGGGAATTCAGGTTACGTCTCAGCAGGGATATCCCGAAGGAGCCGTTGACTTCAACGCTCAGCTCACTACCATCATCTCCAAAAAACCCGATGCCATTTTCTGTCCCAATTACTACCAGGATGACGGCAAGATTGTGACGCAAGCTCGCCAGCTTGGATATACGGGGGTTATTATGGGCTCGGATGGGTGGCCGAATATTATCGGTGGAAAACAAGATTATGCATCTGCCGCTGATCTGAATAATTGCTTTTATAACTCATCCTTTGTCGCCTCAAATACGGATAAAAAGGTTCAAGACTTTGTCGCGGCTTACCAGGAAGAATACCAGAGTGCTCCGACAAACTTTTGTGCTCTTGGCTACGATGCGGCGATGATTGTATGTCAGGCCCTTGCCGTGGTAGAAAAGGCCGGATACACACTGGGCACACTGGAATATCGCAAGGCCACCATTGAGGCGATTGCCTCCAACAAAGTTGACGGAGTTACGGGAGCCATTTCATATAACGGCTCGGGTGATCCGGTGAAATCAACGCTCATCGTAGCATTTCAGGATGGTAAAGAAGTTATTTATGACACCATTGAGGGTTAGGAAGTGAGTCCTGTGTCATTTTTTACGCAACTTTTAAACGGCCTACAACTGGGCAGTATTTACGCCCTTGTCGCCCTTGGATATACCATGGTGTACGGCATTATTTTGCTCTTAAACTTTGCACATGGCGATATCATTATGGCCGGCGCGTATATCTCATGGATTGCCATGGCTCAGCTGGGCATGCATCCTGCTCTTGCGGCGCTTTTAAGTATTGTCGGCTGCATGGCATTGGGAGTGGCAATCGATAAGATCGCCTATGCACCGCTGAGAGAAGCGCCTCGTCTTTCGGTCCTTATTACCGCCATTGGTGTTTCATATTTTTTGGAAAGCGGTTCACAGCTCATTTTTGGAGCCGATGCAAAGGTAGTTCCAGCGTTTGTTAATTTGACGACCGTCAGTTTTGGTTCCGTTACTCTTTCGCTGACGGCTATTCTAACCGTTGTAGTAACCTGCATCTCAACGGTTATTTTAACGTTCCTTGTGCAAAAGACGCGTCTTGGAAAAGCCATGCGCGCCGTTTCGGAAGACATGGGGGCGGCTCGCCTGATGGGCGTCAATGTTAACAGTACCATTTCGTTTACCTTTGCCGTTGGTTCTGCGCTTGCGGGTATCGGAGCAATTCTCTACAGCATGGCATATCACCAAGCAACACCTACCATGGGCATTATGCTGGGGACAAAGGCTTTTGTTGCGGCGGTATTGGGAGGCATCGGTTCCATCCCCGGAGCCGTTGTTGGAGGCCTTGTGGTTGGCTTCGTCGAGGTTGCCGTAGCCGCACTTGGCCTTTCCGTCTGGCAGGATGCCGTTGTATTTTTGCTGCTTATTGTCGTTCTTGTTGTTAAACCAACCGGTCTTCTCGGCCATGCCGTTACCGAAAAAGTTTAGGAGGTAGTGTCATGACAAAAGAGTATTCTCGCGAGAAGAACCCCGTTATCACAACAGGGGCGGGAATAGAGGGGCCGCGCAAACACCTCTCTATGACACAGCGCTATCTCATCAATGCTCTTGTGGTAGCTCTTTTTATCTTTGGTGGAAATGCTTTGGTGGGAGAAGGGGTTATTTCTCGCTACCAAACGGTCATTCTTGAGCAGGTGGGTATTTATGTACTTATGACCGTGTCGCTCAATATTGTGACGGGCTACTTGGGGCAGCTTCCCCTTGGACATGCGGGCTTTATGTCCATCGGTGGTTATGCCTGTGCCATTTTTATTATCCGCGTGATGCCGCTTGTGGGACTCAGTGCAACCGATATGGCTCTTGGATCTGCGCCTGCCATTGCATTGTTTGTTTCGGGACTGCTTTTTGGCGGCGTCGTTGCGGGTCTTGCAGGCGTCATTATCGGTATTCCGGCACTTCGCTTAAAGGGCGACTACCTCGCAATCATTACGCTCGGCTTTGCCGAAATCATTCGCGTGGTTTTGATAAACATTGATTCCACGCTGGGCTTTAAACTTACCGGAGGTGCTTCCGGTTTAACCGGCATTCCGGCCTATACCAGCTTTTTGAATACGGCGCTTGTGGTGGCTCTTTCAATATTTCTTATTCATACGCTTATGAAGTCTCGTCATGGCCGCGCCATTTTGGCCATTCGCGATAACGAAATAGCGGCCGAAGCATCCGGCGTTAATACCACCTATTACAAGACGCTGGCATTTGTGTTTTCCGCTTTTCTCGCCGGTATTGCAGGCGGACTCTATGCAGGCTGCATTGGGGTTATGGCTCCGGCGAAATTTGGTTTTATGAAATCGGTTGAGATTCTTGTCATGGTGGTTTTGGGCGGCATGGGTTCCATGTTTGGATCCGTTATTTCCGCAACGGTTTTGACCATACTGCCCGAAGCTCTGAGAGCGTTTGCCGATTATCGTATGTTGGCGTATGCCGTCGTACTCATTCTTGTAATGATTTTCCGCCCCAAAGGCTTATGCGGCTCCTATGATTTCTCGCTCAGTCGCATCATTGAACGCATTATGAACCATGACTATATCTGGAACAAAGACGCGGATGATGACGCTTCTCACAAGGAGGTGAAGTAACATGTCAAAACTTATTCGCCAAGAGTCGCCAAACCTTATCCCCGAGCGCGATCTCAACGCCATTCCCGTGCTTCAAGCAGAACATTTGGGCATCGATTTTGGTGGCCTTAAAGCAGTTGAAAACTTCAACATCGCCCTTGGGCCTACTGAGATTTCCGGCATTATTGGGCCAAACGGTGCAGGTAAAACAACGATTTTCAACTTGCTCACTAACGTTTACAAACCTACACGCGGAACGGTTCTTCTCGACGGATATGATCTTGCAGGGAAGAGTGTTATTGAAACCAACCACATGGGTCTTGCAAGAACCTTTCAAAACATTCGGCTTTTTAACAACATGAGCGTTCTTGATAACGTACTGGTTGGTCTTGGTCAGACGCTTTCAAGCCATCTCTTTCAGGATTTGTTCCGCACGTCAAAGCATTGGCGAGAAGAGAAAGAGGCTCGGGAGCGTGCAATGGACCTGTTGAATATTTTTGATATGACCGCTCTTGCCGCAACCAATGCAGGAAATCTTCCCTATGGCGATCAGCGTAAACTTGAAATTCTTCGTGCGTTAGCCACGCATCCAAAGGTGTTGCTGTTGGATGAGCCGGCAGCCGGTATGAACCCTAATGAGACGCATGAGCTTATGGAAAACGTTCTTAAAATTCGAGAGAGTTTTCATATTGCGGTGCTGCTCATTGAGCATGACATGTCTTTTGTCATGGGGGTCTGCGAAGGTTTGGCAGTGCTTGACCATGGATCGATTATCGCCAAGGGCACCCCTTCTGAAATTCAGAGTAATCCTCGAGTTATTGAAGCATATTTAGGTACCCAGGAGGTGAAGTAGATGGCCTCTTCAGATTTACTCCTTTCCGTACAGGATTTGAGCGTATCGTATGGTGCGATACGAGCGGTACGTTCTATTTCGTTTGAAATTAAAGCAGGAGAAATCGTCACGTTGATCGGCGCAAACGGCGCCGGTAAATCAACGGTACTCAATACGCTTTCCGGCCTTATTAAGCCCGATGCCGGCTCGATAGTGTTTTCCGGCGAGAATATCGCGGGCGTGAAGCCGCATAAAATCGTTGAAGCGGGGCTTGCGCTTTGTCCGGAAGGCAGACGGGTCTTCTCGCGTATGAGCGTTGCGGAAAACCTTGAAATGGGAGGTTATACGCACTCAGATGAGGAGAATGCGGAAACTCGTGAGCTTGTATACGAGCATTTTCCTCGTCTTCGTGAGCGGCGCAGACAGATGGCAGGCACACTTTCCGGCGGTGAGCAGCAGATGCTTGCAATGGGACGCGCGCTGATGAGCAGGCCAAAGCTGCTTATGCTTGATGAGCCGTCTATGGGTCTGGCGCCTCTTTTGATTGAAGAGATTTTCTCGATTATTAAGACGTTAGGCGCTGCCGGTACCACGATTTTGTTGGTTGAGCAAAATGCCAATATGGCACTTCAGGTTGCCAATCGAGCGTATGTGTTGGAAATCGGCAAAGTTGTAAAAATAGGAACCGGAGAAGCGCTTCTGCATGACGACGATGTTCGTAAAGCCTATCTGGGAGGATAGGCTACGACATTTAGGTGCGGCTGTTGAAGTGCGTTTAGGCCGCTGAAGTACGGTTGTGAAGAAACTCACATACACAAAAACTCTTGCTGCTTGTGTATGTGAGCGTTTTTTATATCTCGTCAAAAGTGTTGTGGTGAATGGTATTGTCGTCGCAGGTAATTGAAGTTCCTGCAAGCGATGGCTCAAGGATTTGTATCCAGAGGTCGTCTCGGACATCTCTGGCGTTATTCATGACCGCCTGAGCAACAATAGGTGATTCACATATGGCAATCATGGCAGCTCCTGAACCCGAGATGACAAAGGCGCTTGCCCGGGCCATCCGCGCCGCTTCGCGAAGGGCATCATAGTCAGGAATGAGTTTTTTCCGATACGGTTCGTGAAGTTTGTCAACGCAGGCGGTGGAGAGAAGACCGGCGTTGCCGGTTGCGAGAGCGTTTGTGACTGCAACCACACGACCCATCTGCCAAACGGCCGTCTCAACGGGAACTTCGGAAGGCATGGCGAGACGGGCGTCTTCCGTTTGTACCGAATACGGCGGTGCAATGGCCACAAAAGAAAATCCACGTGCAATTTTGATGCGAGAACAAACGGTGTGTCCGCCTTCAACAAAAGACGAGGTGAGACCACCATAAATGGCAGGCGCTACATTGTCGGGGTGACCTTCTATCCTACAGGCAAGGTCAAGTGCACGTTCGGGATCCCAACCGCTGTGCGACTCTTGAAGAGCGCAGGCAACACCTGCAATAACACAGGTTGAGCTTGAGCCAAGGCCGCCGGAAAAGGGGATGGGAGAGTCGATGGTAATGTGCTTGGGCGTAGGCTCATCACCAAGCTTGTCACATGCCGTGCAGTATGCCTGCCATACAAGGTTGTCGTCATTTTGAAAGCGAGAAGGGCAACCGTCAATTTCGAGTTCATCGGATTCCCTGAACGTAAAGTGAGCGCGCAGGTTAAAGGCCAGACCTAAACAGTCGTATCCGACACCGACATTTGCCGAGGTTGCCGGTACGGAAACGGAAAAAATGATATCGTCTTGCATACAGTTCCCCGCACATCTCTTAGATAGGCTTACCTGAAGATCCGCTGAGAGGCCGATACAACAAAGTGTCCCATTTGATCCTTATCACACACACATGAATGAATGATAGCTCTGTCACGGAGTTTCGAAAGAGGAATTGGGGGAACGGTATCGGTAAGCCCGGCAAGCGTATCCATACACGAAAGACTGTCGTGTTTGAAGTTCTTCTCGCCTAGGGCGCTTAGGACATCAGAGGAGAATTTGAAGGGGCTTGCCGTTGAGATGCATACGCACGCCTTACTGTTTGCATGGACTGCATGAGAGGTTCGTGCAAGCACACTTTGAGCTACCGCAGTGTGGGGGTCGATAAGTACGTGTGTGTCTCTCCACGTGGACTGAATGGTATGACGCGTCTCATCATCGGTGGCAAAGCCGCACGCAAACGTTTCTTGAATACGTTTGAGAAGTGCAGAGGAGACGGTGTAGTATCCCTTTTCGCTGAGATCACGCATAAAAGAAGCAATGCGCTCGACATCGCCATCAGAGAGGTAGTAGAGCAGTCGTTCAAGATTTGATGAAACTAAAATATCCATTGAAGGCGAGATGGTTTTTTTAAAGGGGCGCCGCCTGTCATAGGTTCCCGTTTTAATAAAGTCAGTGAGGACATTGTTGGAATTTGAGGCCACGATGAGCTTATCAACGGGTAGGCCCATTCTTTTTGCAAAATAGCCGGCCAATACATCGCCGAAGTTACCGGTAGGAACACAGAAGCTCACGCGCTCGCCAAGAGAAAGGGCTCCGCGGCGTACCAGTTGTGCATACGCGTCAAAATAGTACGTAACCTGCGGGGCAAGTCGTCCGATATTGATTGAATTTGCACTGGAAAGCGCAACTTTACCGTCTTTGAGTTGTTTGTTTAAGGCCGTGTCGGAAAAAATCCGCTTCACTTCCGTTTGCGCGTCATCAAAGGTTCCCCGCACGGCGCATACGGCAACATTTGAACCTTCTTGGGTGAGCATTTGCAGACGTTGGATGTCAGATACGTTGCCCTCGGGATAAAACACAACCACGCCCGTTCCCGCAACGTCTTTGAACCCGTCGAGTGCGGCTTTTCCAGTGTCACCTGAGGTTGCGGTTACAACCAAGATGTTGTGTGTCGAATTTGTGCGAGCTTTTGTCATCAAGCGGGGAAGCATCTGCAGAGCAACGTCTTTGAATGCAGAGGTTGGGCCATGAAACAGTTCCAGGAGCCAGTGATCATCCAGGGGAGTAACCGGTGTAATTGCAGGAGTGTCCCACTGTGTTCCATACGCACCTTGAATGCAGTCATCAAGTTCTTCGGAGGTATAGTCGCCAAGGAGGGCAGAGAATACGTCATGAGCGGTTGCATGAAAGTCCTGAGCTGAAATACGCGTCAGATCCAGGTGCTTCTCGCCAAGCGAATCGGAAACAAACAATCCTCCGTCAGGAGCAATACCGGCGAGAATGGCCTCTTTTGAGCTAATCGATACGCGATCATCTCTGGTACTGTGAAACCCGACGTTCATGAACCCTCCAAAAATAAGGCAATAACAAACCGAGAACCAACATTTACGTTTCAAGTATTTTAACAATCTACAGAATGTATTGTTTCTCCCGTAGTATTGTTAACAGAAATTCAATGATATGTGAGCGGGTTTTGTTTTGCGGGTGAAAGGAGTGTTGCGATCAATGAGATCGCCTGTAAAGGTTGCCCTTCTGGGCTATGGCACCGTTGGCAGGTCAGTGGCGCGCATTCTCGATGAGTGTACCGATGAAGCCAAACTTACAAGAATTTTAATGCGGCCGGGATTTAATCCGAAAGACCAACGCATGACCGACTCCTTTGAGAGCATCCTGAACGATCATTCCATTGAAGTTGTGGTGGAGTGTATGGGCGGTCTTGAGCCTGCCCATGAGTATATTGTGCGCGCTCTCATGTCCGGAAAACACGTAGTAACATCCAATAAAGCCGTGGTATCAACCTATTTTTCCGAGTTTGTTTCCGTTGGCGAGAAGTACGGAAGCACGCTTCGTATTGAAGCGTGCGTTGGTGGCGGCATTCCTTGGATCGCCGGCATTGAGAAAGCCAAGCGAATAGATGCCATCACCGGTTTTTCAGGCATTCTCAACGGAACCACCAACTACATTGTCTACTCAATGCTCAAAGATGGTACTGATTTTGCGGAAGTCCTTGGTAAGGCGCAAGAGCTGGGCTATGCTGAGCGCGATCCTTCCGCAGACATTGATGGCTTTGACGTTCGAGCAAAAACGATGATTTCTGCAACGGTTGCCTTTGATGTGCGGTGTACGGACTTAGTGCCAACTTCAGGGATTCGCAATCTCACCCGGCGAGATTTGGCGTTTTTTGGCAATCACGGACGTAGCGTTAAACTTTTTGGACGCGGCGTGTGTAAAGACGGACGTTACGCTGTTGCGGTAGAACCCGTAGCTATTCCGATGGAGGCCCTTGAGGCACATGTTCCTTTGAACTTCAATATAGCCACCCTTACTGGAAAAACTATTGGAGAACTTACATTTTACGGACAAGGAGCAGGCGGGGATCCAACGGCAAATGCCGTGGTACAAGATATTCTCGACATCGCTCATAGAAACTTCCCGACGTATTCTTTTGTACATAAGGATTCACAAGCTCTTATATATGAGCCGGAGCTTTTGCGCTCTTCGTATGTTATCCGAACGGAGGCTCCCGTTTGTGATGGAAGGGTGTATGAACCCGGTGCGTATATTGTGCGTGATATAACCGCTCTTCAAGCACATGAGCTTCTCGATGAAGCTTTAAAAACTGATCCAACGTCGTTTATGGCGGCTTTGGGTGAGAGGAAATAGGTATGATTAAAATTGCAAAATTTGGCGGCTCAAGTGTTGCGTCCGTCGAACAGTTTAAAAAGGTGAAAGCTATTGTTAAGGCAGACCCCGACCGTCGTTTTATTGTGTCGTCTGCATCAGGCAAGCGTTTTAGCGGAGATAACAAGATTACCGATCTCTTGCTTTTGGTAAATGCTCATATTGAGTACCACGTTGATTGCACGTCTCTTTTGGCTGATATTGAAGCACGGTTTCAAGAAATTGCCGATGGCTTGGGACTTTCGTGGCCGGTTGCCGAGAAGTTCGAGGAGTTTGCCTCACGTATCAAAAAATATTCGCCTGAGTTTGTAGTTTCGCGTGGAGAATGGTTTACGTGCAATCTTCTGGCAGAGTATCTTGATATGCCTTTTATCGATGCTGCTGATGTTATTGTCTTCCATCATGACGGAACCGTTGATATGGAGCGAACCGCGTCACGTCTGCGTGATGCGGTTGCCCGTGAGGGTTCCTTTGTGCTTCCAGGTTTTTATGGTGCTACTGTCGATGGAGCAATTAAGCTTTTTCAGCGTGGTGGGGGAGACATTACCGGTGCCATCGTAGCTCGCTGTCTTGATGCCGGATTGTATGAGAACTGGACCGATGTTTCCGGTTTTCTTTCTGCTGACCCACATATCGTTGAACATCCACGTGCCATTGGACGTATTACCTTTGATGAGATGCGTGAGCTTTCCTATATGGGAGCTTCGGTCTTGCAGGAAGAAGCAATCTTTCCGGTACGCGAGGCAAACATTCCCATTCAAATTAAAAATACCAACAGTCCCTCTGATGCAGGTACCGTTATTCGTGAGACGGCGGATGGTGACGTCAGCGAGCACCTTATTACGGGTATTGCCGGTCGAAAAGACTTTACGGCCATCCATATTAAAAAGGCTCACATGTCCAATGAAGTGGGTGTTATTTCTCGCGCGCTTCATATTGTTGAGCGCTATGGCGTTTCGGTAGAGCATATTCCAACCGGTGTGGATTCATTTGGTATTGTCGTTAATGCCGCTGACGTGCGCGACACCATCTATTCCATTATTGCTGATATCCGCCATGAAATAGAACCCGATGACATTACGATGGTTGATCGTTTGGCACTGGTATCCGTGGTAGGTCGTAACATGTCAAAGCGCTCGGGAACTTCCGGAAAGATCTTTGGTGCACTTGGTGAAGCCAACATCAACATCCGCATGATTACACAGAGTTCCGAGGAGATTAGTATTATCGTGGGCGTTGATAATGCTGATTTCGATCGTACTATTAGTGTCATTTACGAGCGTTTTGTTCGCGATGAGATGGTTTTGAGATAGGTGTAGGTATACAAATGAATGCAGTACGCAATAAAGATATGGCACACAAACAAAGTAATCTTGGCACTCAGACAAAAGGGAAGGTCGTTGCAATTCTCGGTGCCACCGGTGTTGTGGGCACACAAATGATGCGCTGTCTTGAGGAGCGCTCATTTCCTGTTTCCCAACTTATCCTGTTGGCTTCTTCTCGCTCTGCCGGAAGTTTTGTGGACTTTTGCGGCGAGAAGATCCAGGTACGTGAAGCGACACCTGAAGCCTTTGAGGGCGTTGATATCGTACTTGGAGCAGCCGGTGACGCTCAAGCCAAAGAACTTTTACCTGAAGCGGTTAAGCGTGGTTGTGTTTGTGTGGACAACTCTCATGCATTTCGCCTAGATGAAGATGTACCTTTGGTCATTCCTGAGATTAATGCTCAAGACATCAAGAATCACCACGGTATTATTGCCAATCCTAACTGCGCAACCATTATCGGCTTGGTACCTTTGTGGCCACTTCATAAGGCTGCGGGCGTAAAGCGGTTGATTGTGTCTACGTATCAAGCTGCATCAGGCGCCGGTTTAGCGGGACTCAAAGAGCTTGAACGGGAGATGGCCTGTCTTGTTTCAGGTGAGTCTGTAGGCAAGACAACGCCGTTTGCCTATCAGTTGGCAGCCAATCTGATTCCGCAGATTGGTGGTTTTAACGAAGAAGGTTATACATCTGAGGAAATGAAGATGCAAAACGAAGGCCGTAAGATCATGCATCTTCCAGAGTTGCGAGTAAATTGCACCTGCGTTCGTGTTCCTGTTATGCGCTCACATTCTGAATCTATTACAGCTGAGTTTGACCATCCTATTACACCTGACGAAGCCCGTACGGTGCTTAGAGGTGCTTTTGGCGTGAGAGTAGTAGATGATCCGTCTGCGCTTGCATATCCTATGCCACTTGATGCATCCGATCAAGATCTTGTATATGTTGGACGCATTCGCAAAGATCTTTCCGCATCCGCCGCTACAAACTCGCTCACATTCTTCTGTTGCGGTGATCAAATCCGTAAAGGAGCTGCCACCAATGCCGTACAGATTGCAGAGTATTTGGTATAGCGTGCTTAAAAACTTCTTCAACTCTAACGAACGTATAAAATGGGAGAGGATTTGTAATATATTTAAAGTAGTGGAGGATTGGTAATTTAAAAAGGCAGCGAGGTTCTTCTATGTTTAATTCATGGACAGAAGTGTTGCACCATATGTATGACAAAGGCATTTTTGTAAAGCCAACGCATCCTAAGATTTTGCTTGGCAATGTCATTGTGTGGAATATTTTGCTTGTTTTAACGCTCCTGTTCATACTTGCTGCTCTATTTTTGCCACAGGGATTTGATTTTTTCATAGGTGACTTTTACGCATGGCAGGGCCTGTCTTTGATGTGGGGTATATATTTCCTGCTGGGCTTCTTTGTTTCTTTTATTAAGTAGAAAATGAATTTGGGCTTTGGCACCAAGAGTAATCAAGCATTGCTAAAAAAGCCGCCCGGTTTGCCGGACGGCTGAAATCTCTGGTGTCCCCTAGGCGATTCGAACGCCTGACCTGCGGTTTAGAAGACCGACGCTCTATCCAACTGAGCTAAGGGGACCTTTGTGCGCCCTTCATTATAGCAAGGACACAGTAAAAATCGACCGCAAAGATATACAGAAGCTCTATACCTTCCATCGAATGCTCAAGTTCGGTAGTGAAGCACGCATTCAAATTGTGCTATTCTTGCGACGTTTGCTGTATGCTCACGTTTTTCTCGTTATGGAAATTTAACACTGCTGATTTTGGAGGTTTTATGACCTACGATTTCGAATCTCGTATCGACCGCAGTCAGGAAGGTTCCTGTAAATGGAACACCATGCGCAGAGCACATCCTGAACTTCCGGCGCATATTGTGCCGTTTTCCGTGGCTGATATGGAGTTTCATACGGCTCCAGAGATTGTTGATGGTCTGAAACGTTTCATTGACACGGCAGTGCTTGGATACTCTGAGCCAACGGACAAGACAAAAGAAGCCGTGGCAAGCTGGATGGAGCGCCGACATAACTGGCATGTTGAGCCTGAATGGATCTTGAACTCTGCAGGAGTTGTTCCGTCTATTTTTTCATCGGTTGAGGAGTTTACCAAACCCGATGAAGGGGTCATCATCTTTACGCCGGTCTATCATCCATTTTACCTGGCTATCGAGCACTCTCATCGGACGCTTGTTGAGTGCCCGCTTATCTTGAATGATGACCTTACCTACGATATTGACTTCGATCTTTTTGAGCAACTCGCAACGAATCCAAAAAATACGCTGCTCATCTTTTGTTCTCCTCACAATCCTGCGGGCAGGGTTTGGACGGAAGAAGAACTTATACAAGTCGCAAAGATTGCCGAGAAGTACGGACTGCTTGTAGTCTCCGATGAGATTCACCATGATCTTATTATGCCGGGTTCACATCATACGGTTTTTGAAACGGTTACGCCAACGATAGCGGCGCGCACCATTACCTGTACCTCACCGTCAAAGAGTTTCAATCTTGCGGGTACGCAATTCTCAAACATTATCGTCAGTAATCCCGAGCTTCGAGAGCGCTTAGCTGCCCGCATGAGTGAAAACCATACCACCTCGTGTAACCCCATCAGCTTCAAGGCCTGCGAACTTGCGTACAACTACGCCGAGAAGTGGCTTGATGCCTGTATCGCAACAGTGGATGCCAACCAACACCACGTCATTAACTTTTTTGCCGAGAAGCATCCTGAGATTCGTCTTATCCCAGTTAAAGGGACATATCTTCAGTGGCTGGATTTTCGTGCGCTTGGCCTGACACATGACGAACTCGACGACCTTCTCGAGAATAAGGCGCAGCTTTTCTTTACGGACGGAATGTTTTTTGGTGAGGCGGCTGATGGATTTAAGAGATGGAATTTGGCTGCTCCGCGTGTGGAGATTGATGAAGCGCTTGATCGTCTTGATAGGGCATTGCTCGAGCTTGAAGGAGAGTAAAAGGAAATTCAAGGGAACTCGCAAGGAAAACTTCAAATTAGGGGTTGCATAATCGTTGAGTTCTGTAATAATAATTTAGCTGCTTCAAGAGGTGGCTAAACGGTGGGAGTAGCTCAGTTGGCAGAGCGACGGACCGTGGCTCCGTAGGTCGAGGGTTCGAGCCCCTTTTCCCACCCCATTTGAAACGTTAATTGGATCGTTAGCTCAGCTGGTAGAGCAGGGGACTCTTAATCCCAAGGTCCAGGGTTCGAACCCCTGACGATCCACCAGCGCATTTGTACACCCCGGTCTCCGCCGGGGTGTTTTGCTATACATTTCATCGAGCGTTAACCGATTTTGTTATGTTTTGCATGACCTAATAATAAAAATGCGTCATACTAGAAGGCAATCGTTTCATGTTCTTTTGTCATGGAGGAATTGCCGTGATTTACACAATGACGTTGAACCCTGCACTTGATTACGTAATGCAACCCAATACGCTGGATATGGGCTTTACTAACCGATCACAAGCGGAAGAGCTCCATTGCGGCGGTAACGGCATTAATGTCTCTACGCTGCTTAATGAGCTTGATATGGTTACGGTTGCCATGGGTATTGTTGCCGGATTTACCGGTGACTATCTTCTGAGTGATCTTCAGAAGCAAGGCATCCCCAGCAACTTTGTAAAGCTTGATTCAGGCTTTACGCGCATCAATGTCAAGCTGGACGGCATTGTTATGACCATGGTTAACGGCATGGGACCTCGTATTCCTGAGAAAAAAGTAGACGAGCTCCTTAAGCGTATGGACGTTGTTGGATCCGGAGACACCTTGGTGCTTACCGGGTCTATTCCCAACTCACTTCCTGAAGATATTTATACACGTCTTATGCAGCAGCTTGCCGGAAGGGGCATTCAGTTTGTCGTAGATGCACCCGGACAGCTTTTGATGGAGGCCATTAAGGCGCATCCTTTCCTTATCAAACCAAACAACCATGAAGTTGGTCGTATCTTTAATGCAGCTCCAGAGACTCCTGAAGAGTGCATCCCGTTTGCACAGAAGCTTCAAGAGAATGGCGCCCGTAATGTCATTGTTTCTTGTGGCGGTTCAGGCTCGCTCCTTCTGGATGAATACGGCGAGACTCATATTGTGCCTTCGGTAAAGATTCATCTGGTAAATGCTACAGGTGCCGGAGACTCAATGGTGGGAGGCTTCTTGGCCAAGACCACACAAGGCTTTGATTACGAGACAGCCCTTATCTATGCATCTGCGTGCGGTACGGCTACTGCTGCAAGCAAAGGTATCGCCAAGCGTACAACCATTGACAGAGTGGTGGGTGCTCTCTATAAGAAGATGGGGCGTAAAATGCCCGCCGCTATTGCGGAAGAAATTAAAGCAAACCATGCCAAAGCAGAGATTCGCGAGAAGGACTGGCTTGGTACAAAACACGCCCATGAGAAGGAAGATAAATAAATAGGAGTTTATTGCACATAGCTTAGGTAGACAGGTCATCAGGCAGTTGACTTGATGACTTTGGGGGATGTAAGTCGTTGTGGAAGCGACGCAGGTAAGGAGTGGTTATGTACGAGGGAGTCAATGCATCAAACGGCATTGGAATTGGTAATGCCCAAGTAGCAGTTACGCCAGATCTTTCCTTTACAGCGCACCCTATTGATGATGTTGCGGCAGAAAAGCAGCGCTATGCGGACGCTGTTGCAAAATTCATCGATCAGACAAACGCTCAAATGGAACGTATGACTAAAACTGTTGGTGAAGATGCCGCAGCAATCATGGGAGCGCATATCGAGTTTGCCGAAGACGAGGGCATTAAAGATATGGTCAACGGTGCCATTGATGGAGGTACGTGCGCTGAGCAAGCAGTCAGTGATGCCTATGATACGTACTACACCATGTTTTTGGGCATGGAAGATGAGCTCTTCCGTGAGCGCGCCGCCGATGTTGCCGATGTAAAGACTGGTCTTTTGGCAGATCTTCTCGGCAAAGCTGTAGTGGATCTCTCTACGCTTCCGGAAAACTCCGTTATTGTGTGCCATGAGCTCACTCCGTCAATGACGGCTGACATCGACAAAGAGCATGTATGCGGCATTATCACGGAAACCGGCGGTCGTACATCCCATTCGGCAATTATTGCGCGCGCCCTTGAAATTCCGGCCGTTCTTTCGGTTGCCAACATTACAACGGAAGTAGCAACAGGCGCAACGATTATTGTTGACGGCACGCACGGTAAAGTCATTTTGCGTCCGTCCGAAGAAGAGCTTGCTGATTACACCGCACAAGCAGAAGCGTATGCAGCAGAAAAGGCTGCACTTGAAACATTCCGCGGTAAGGAAACTACCACATCTGACGGCAAGAAGGTACTTCTCGTTGCAAATATCGGCAATCCCGATGATGCAAATGGTGCGGTAGACGCTGACGCCGAAGGTGTCGGTCTTTTCCGCTCTGAGTTTTTGTTCATGGATGCCAAAGAGCTTCCAAGTGAAGAAGAGCAGTTTGCGGCATATCAGAAGGTTGCACTTCGCATGAAGGAGAAGCCGGTTATTATCCGTACTCTTGATGTCGGTGGCGATAAGGAAATTCCGTATCTCAATATGCAGCAGGAAGAGAACCCCTTTATGGGTTTCCGTGCCATCAGGTATTGCCTGAATAATCCTGAGCAGTATAAGGTTCAGCTTACCGCATTGCTCCGTGCATCTGCGTTTGGTGATATCAAGATTATGCTTCCATTGGTAACCGCTGTTGATGAAGTTCGTCAGGCACGTGCCCTTGTTGAGGAATGCAAGAAAGATCTTGATGCGCGCGGCATTGCATACAACAAGGATATTGAAGTTGGCACTATGATTGAAACCCCCGCGGCTTCTCTTATTGCCGATAAGTTGGCTCGTGAGTGTGACTTTTTCTCTATCGGCACCAACGACCTCATTGGCTATACCATGTGTGCCGATCGAGGCAACGATCGTGTGGCATATTTGTATGAGGTATATCAGCCTGCAGTTCTCCGCTCGCTTAAGCGCATTATCGAAGAGGGCAACAAGGCCGGTATCATGGTCGGTATGTGCGGTGAGGCTGCGGCAGATCCCCTCCTTATCCCCATTTTGATTTCCTTTGGCCTGTCTGAGTTTTCCGTTTCAGCGCCTTCCGTTTTGCGTACGCGTAAGACGGTTGCCGCATGGAGTAAGGCTGAGGCCGACGATCTTGCGCGCCGTGCGCTTGAACTTGATACGTCAGCTGAGGTTCGCGCCCTTCTTGAGGCGGAAGCCCGTTAGAAACTGTTTGGATATCGTATTAAGCCTTGGCCATCCATGTGATAGCCAGGGCTTTTGCGTGAGCTTTGTACGGTATGAAATATGATTATGGCATGATGACGCGCAGTGCCTTCGGAAGTACGTGTACCTCGTATTTGTCGGCGTAAGGGAGTTCTTCTCCGTCAACTTGCACGGGTACCGGCTCGGAAAACGTTACAACAGCCCTGTCAAGGTGGCGTTGTTTGATGATGTTTGAGTTAACGTGCCGACCCTTCTTTGCGAGTAAAAAGAGCGTCAGCAAACGGGGGATACTGGGAATTTTTGAGTTATAGCAGGCAGTAAGCTTTCCGTCGGTAGGAGAGGCATCGGGACAGATTTTAAAACCGCCGCCATAGGTAGGACCAACCTGGAATGCCAAGATAAGTTCGCGGAGCTCAAGGGGCTTCTCGCCGTCAAAGGAGACAGAGCACGCATATCCCTTAGAGCCTGCGGAGAGAATTTTAAGTCCTGATGTAAAGAAGAGCGCCTCACCCTCTTGACTTGTGTCGTGAGCACGTCTTGTGGTGGTATCAAGGGCGATAGCGGCGTCCAGTCCAAATGAGAGTGTTTCTATGAAGTACTCTCCATTAACCAGGCCCAGTTCAACGGGAGTTATATGTCCGCGCACCAGCTGAGCAAGCGCGCCTTCCACGTTATTTGGTTTCATACCAAGGGTGCGTGCATAGTCATTACCCGAACCCATGGGAATAATGCCAAGGGCAGGTCGTCTGTCCGGTGCAATTTTCATGAGCCCATTGGCTATTTCGTGAATGACACCGTCTCCTCCAAGTGCAAGAACACTGTCAAAAGAGGCGGCGGAGGCCGCAATGTTTACGGCATCGCCCATACTTGTGGTTAGACGAATTTCATAGCCTTTGGTGGCTGAGGTGTAGCTTGTAAGGAAATGACGAGCAAATTCGGCGCCGGTAGCACCTTTGCCACTATGAGCTGCGGGGTTGGCGATAACAAGCGTGTGGCCAAGCGGAGAGTGTGCCATAGAACTCCTTGGGTAGTTTTCCTCACATGCTCTTCTAGTTTAGCTTCATGTGTGCAGCTGTGCTACGATTATTCGGCAAAGAATCAATCTGAGAAAGGGATGCCGAGTGGCTAAAGAAACTTCCGACATGCTTGCGGTGTCCGGCAGAGATGCGTGGTATCCGCCAAAGCAACGTGATCAGTTTATTTTGCGTCAGCTTGTGGGCAAGGATTTCAAGCTTAAATATCGCCGCAGCGTGCTGGGCGTGGTATGGTCGGTTTTGAACCCGCTTTTGATGATGATCGTTATGGCGGTGGTCTTCTCTACTTTTTTGGGTAACCGAGCGGCAGATGTGGTCAACTATCCGCTCTATCTTATTTTGGGAAATACGGCATTTCAGCTGATGAGTGATGCGACGACCATGGGCATGCGTTCAATCATTGACGCCTCCAGCCTTCTTAAAAAGGTGCGCATCAACCGTCTTGTTTTCCCCGTACAAAAGGTACTTTTTGCCGTAGTAAACTATGCGTTCTCGCTTATTGCCGTTGCGGTGGTTATGGTAGTCTTTCAAATACCGCTTACGGTGTATGCATTGCTTATGCCGGTGGCATTGCTGCTTTTGACGCTGTTTTGCGTTGGTATTTCGCTTTTACTCTCTGCGCTGGCAGTCTTTTTCCGAGACATTATTCACCTGTGGAGCGTTGTTGTGACGGCATGGATGTATGGTACACCGCTCTTTTACTCGGTAAACATCATGTCGCCATGGATGTTGCAGGTGGAGCGTTTCAATCCCATGTATCACTATGTAACGTTTATTCGTGATTGCCTGCTTTTTCAGCAGCTTCCTTCCCGTGGCACTGTTATGGGCTGTGTGGTAGCAGCTTTTGTTGTCCTCATTGTGGGGTATGCGGTGTTTCGTCGCTTGGAGAAACGCTTTATCCTGTTCATCTGATGCGCTGATAGGGAAAACCCGTGAGGTGGGTTTGACGAGCTGTGATGTACATCCTGCGACCTGTGATGTACTTCTTACGACCTCTGATGCACTTTTCTGCTTCAAAACAGGGGGCTGTGATGTACTTTTGGCGAGAAAACCGGTCTTCTCGCCATAAAAAAGTGCATCACAGCTCTGTAAAAGTACATCACAGCTCTGCAAAAGTGCATCACAGGTTTGGGTAGCTGTTTATTTAAACCTTGCGTCGTTGTCATTTAGACCTTCTATAGCGATTTAACCAGCCTTCTTGCTTAGTATCATACGTTCTGTATGTTTGATGTATCAAATGGACAATGAGCAACACAGAACGCAGCAATAATGAGGCCAACAAGAAACGCTATGCAAATGCCTATCTCAAGAGGAGGCGCCAGCAATGGCTCTATGCCAAAGAGGGCAGCTCGGATAATGTCTACAAGATAGGTGATAGGGTTGTATGCGGCAATTGTAGCTGCCCATGTTGGAAGTGAGTCAATGGGATAGAATGCACCGGCAAAAGTAATCAGTAAGACGCTGCTAAAGGAAACGGCCAGAAAGTTGTTGCGTCTAATCAACACATGAACGCCGACTACGGCCGCCATAAAGCTAATGGCAAGAAGCAATCCAACGCTGATGATAAGGTATGTCATTTCTTGAACGACTGGATACTGGGCAAAGGGAATGAAAAGAGCGGAAAGTAACGCACTTTCAATGGTTGCCAGTAAGGTCTGAATGAGTGCATGAGCAGTCACGAAGGCCGGAAATCCACCGCTGCCCCTGGAAGAACGCTATTACCTTCAAAGGCGGCACCAGTCTTTCCAAAGCATTCAATCTGATCAGCCGCTTTTCCGAAGATATTGATTTGATTTTGGATTGGCGGTTGTTGGGATACAGTAAGGACGAGCCATAGGAAAAGCGCTCCAACACCAAGCAGGATGCGTTCAACAAAAAAGCCAATGCACGGGTGGAGGTTTTCCTTGAGGAGCAGTTTTGCCCCACTATTCAGGCAGAACTCTCTCAGGAACTTGGCTGTGAGGCAAACATTTACATAGACGAGAAGGACAAGCAGACCGTTATCTTTGCCTATCCGCACCTGTTCACAAATCCCTCTACTTTGCAGGTTATTCGCTTGGAAATCGGTGTGCTGGCTGGGATGCTGGCAAAGCACGTCGTTTCCCTCTATGATATATGAGGTCAGGTTTATGAGTGCTTCGCTGCAATACAGCAATTACTCCGGGAGCGCTGAGTTTGGAAAAGAACATGGAAATCAAAGAGTACCAAACGTACAATGAACAAGAAATCATTGACCTCTATCAAAGCGTTGGCTGGACAAACTATACAAGTTGTCCGGAGATGCTCGAAAAAGCGTACAAAAACTCACTTTGCATTTTGGGTGCATTTGAAAAAGAGAAGCTCGTTGGAGTTGTTCGCGTTGTCGGTGACGGTATATCCATCGTATTCGTTCAAGACATTCTCGTGCTTCCAGAATATCAAAGGCAAGGTGTGGGCTCTGCACTGATGCGAGCCATTCTTAAAAAATATGCTTCCGTATATCAGGTGGAGCTTCTCACGGATTCTACGGAAAAATCAAAAGCATTCTATTCATCGGTTGGGTTAGTACCCGTTGGTGAGCTTGGATGTAGCGCATACATACGGATGAGTGCGCAATAAGAAAATGGAGCGGCGGACGGGACTCGAACCCGCAACAGTCAGCTTGGAAGGCTGATGCTCTACCAATTGAACTACCGCCGCAAGGGTAAAGCAAAAAGAAAAAAATGGTCGGGGTGACTGGATTCGAACCAGCGACCCACTGCTCCCAAAGCAGTTGCGCTACCAAGCTGCGCTACACCCCGAGCCGAAAGAAAAGTATAGGGGAGTCTGTCGTTTGCGGCAATGCTCAATTTGAAATTTGATAGTGAAATTCATGTTTTCATTTTGTTTCAACTTGGTAAGAAAAGCGATTTTCTCGACACATAGACGTATTCTGTTTACAACACATATGAAGGGAGCACTATGAGTTATTCCGAGAAGATCATTGCTGAACTGGAGAAGCGTTATGCGGATCAGCCAGAATTTATTCAAGCGGCGCGTGAGGTTCTGACAACCATTCAGCCTGCTCTCGATGCACATCCTGAGTATGAACGAGCGTCATTGCTTGAGCGGTTGGTGGAGCCCGAGCGTATCATCATGTTCCGTGTTCCTTGGGTTGACGATGCCGGAAAGGTTCAGGTAAATCGCGGATATCGTATTGAGTTCAATTCAGCAATCGGACCGTATAAGGGCGGGCTGCGCTTGCACCCCTCCGTCAACCTTTCAATCCTGAAATTCCTTGGGTTTGAGCAGATTTTCAAGAACTCCTTGACCACGCTTCCCATGGGTGGCGGTAAGGGAGGTTCTGACTTTGACCCCAAGGGCAAGTCCGACAGAGAAGTGATGGCATTTTGTCAGTCGTTTATGACGGAGCTCTATCGCCATATCGGTCCTAACACCGATGTTCCCGCCGGTGACATCGGCACCGGTGCACGCGAGATTGGCTACATGTTTGGCCAGTATAAGCGCTTGCGCAATGAGTGGTCTGGAGTACTTACCGGTAAGGGTCTTCCGTTTGGAGGCTCTCTTGCGCGTACGGAGGCAACCGGCTACGGTGCGGTTTATTTCCTCACGCACATGCTTGCCGAGAAGAACGAGACGCTCAATGGTAAGACGGTTTGCATTTCAGGTTCCGGAAACGTCGCCATTTATGCCGCTCAAAAAGCACGACAGTTGGGTGCTAAAGTTATCACCGTTTCTGATTCTTCCGGCTACGTGTACGATCCTGATGGTATTGACATTGAGCTTCTGAAAGATGTCAAGGAGGTGCGCCGCGCTCGTATCAGAGAGTATGCCGAGGCTCGTACCAGTGCAATCTATCACGAGGGTGAGCGTCCGTGGGGTGAGACATGCGACATTGCCATGCCTTGCGCAACACAAAATGAGCTGGAGCTTGCAGACGCTCAGAAGTTGGTTTCTGGTGGTACGCGTTTTGTTGTTGAAGGTGCCAATATGCCCACGACACTCGAAGCAACCAATTGCCTGGTTGAGAATGGCGTGTTCTTTGCACCCGGCAAAGCTGCCAACGCCGGAGGTGTTTCCGTATCGGGCCTTGAGATGTCTCAGAATGCCGAACATCTTTCATGGACCTTTGATGAGGTTGATTCAAAGCTTCAAGATATCATGGCAAACATTTACACTGCTGCATCTGAGGCTGCCGAGAAGTACGGACATCCCGGCAATCTTATCTTTGGTGCTAATATCGCAGGCTTCTTGAAGGTTGCTGATGCCATGATGGCTCAGGGTGTGTGCTAGAAGCGAGGGGAACTACTTTGATACAAAGGGGTTCCCCTCGATAGAAAATCTTCTCAGAGCATTGGCATTTTTGCTGATACCAATACGTGGCGTTGCAATGATGCGTTCGTCGTCATGAAGAGGGTTGACAGAAAGCACAAGGGGAGTCTTGCGCAGATTATGTCCGTAGAGTGTACGATCAATGCTGAGGGCGGCACAAACTTTACCGGGACCATTGGTGAGATCGTAGTTGCGTAAAGGATGTTTGCGAGTTTTACCGCTTTCACGGAGGGCGCGCATCGTTTCAATTCCCGAAATCGGTTCAACGGCTCGGATGAGCACACCGGAACCGTAGCCGTCCTTGTTACAAACGACATTGCAGCAGAAATGCATCCCGTAGGAAAGGTAGACGTAGAGCCGGCCGGCCGGTCCGTACATGGCAGCGTTGCGTTTGGTTTTGCCTCCAAACGCATGGCTGGCAGGATCGCTCTCATCGTATGCTTCGGTTTCGACGATACGGGCAACTAAGGTGTGCTTCTCGCCGGCGTAAGTGATATTGCGCGTAAATGTGCAGCCAAGTAATCTTTGTGCAACGACGTCGGCCGAGTTTTCAAGAAAGTCAGGAAACATGAGCACCACCAAACAAGATACGTATTGCCTTCTGACATTTTAGGACGTTTAGCCGTTTGGATGTGGAACAACTGGTTGAACGTGCTTGGGAATTCCAATGAGATTGTAGTACATAGGCGCTATATTGGTGAAAAATCAAGTGGTTTTACACTTCTCGACAGTGTAACGCTGGATGTTTGCTATTATTTCAAGGCTACGTGAATTTTGCGGGCGTGGCGGAACTGGCAGACGCGCTAGATTTAGGTTCTAGTGGACTGAGTCCATGGGGGTTCGATTCCCTCCGCCCGCACCACGGGCAACGTAGAAAGCCGCTGGTACATCCAGCACGTATAGGTTCGAGACACTGGAGGAACGTTGAACATCACCGTTACCGCTGACAAGCCAAAAGATCAGAAGCTTGCCGTTAAGGTCACCATTCCTGCTGCAGACGTTGACGCTGCGGTTAAGCAGGCTTACAAAGACATTGCTAATAAGTATTCCTTCCAGGGTTTTCGTAAGGGCAAAGCACCGCGTCCTGTTATTAATAGCGTTGTCGGCTATGATGCAGTGCTCGCTCAGGCAACCAATGATCTTCTCGGCACAGCAGAGCCTCAGGTATTTGAAGAGCTTGACCTTGTTCCCATCGGACGGGGAGATTATGGCAAGGATGATAATCTCGTAGAGGAGGGCAAGGATTACACCTATGAGGTAACCTTTAACGTCCGCCCTGACGCACAGCTTGATTCGTATGATGCACCGGCTATCACCATGCCGCCGGAAGAAGCAACCGATGCCGAGATTGATCGTCAGATCAAGACACTTTTGAGCTATCAGACTACCTATGAAGACACAAAGGAGAAGCGCGCTGCTAAAGAGGGCGATGTCATTTCCGTTGATGTTGAAAACATCGAGGGCGCTGCTCATATGGCAGGCGAAGGCCGCACCATTTCGCTGGACGGCACTCAGATTCCGGAAGAGTTCCAGAAGGAGCTCATTGGTATGAAGCCCGGTGAAGAGAAGGAAATCAAGTGGACTCACAGCCATACCCATGGCGATGAGGTTCACTCACATGACTATGACATCAAGGTCAAATTTGTTGCTCATAAAAAGGCTGTTACGCCAGAGCTGACCGATGATTTGGCTAAGAAGAACTTTGGTTTCGATACCGTAGCCAAACTTCGCGATGCCGTTAAAGAAGAGATTGAAAACGATAAGAAAAATTCTCTTCCAACCCTCAAAGAAGATCGCGTTGTTGAAGAGATGAGCAAACGCCTGCAGCTTGATGAGGTCCCCGCTGAGTATAAAAATGAAATTTTTAACGAGATTGCACAGGAGTTCCTCAATAATCTGCAGCGCCAAGGAGCCACCCTCGACATGTTCCTTGCTGCTCGCGGCATTAAGACCGATGACTTCATCAAAGACCTTCAGGAGCAGGCAGACGAGCGTGCCCGTCAGTCTCTAGCGCTTGATGCGGTTGCTCGCAACCAGGATATCAAAGCCACCGACGATGATGTCCGTGCTGAGTTTGAGAAGGCTGGCGTCAAGGATGTCGAAAAGACTATCGAGGAGTGGAGAAGCGCCGGCCGTCTTCCTGCCATACGTGAGTCTATCCGTCGCTCCAAGGCACTCGATTGGCTCCGCGATAATGCTCAGGTTACCGTAAAGGATGAGATTGCCGAGCAGGACGCTGAAGCCGTAAAGAAAGAGGCCGAGAAGAAGCCCGCCAAGAAGACCGCTGCCAAAAAGTCAACTAAGAAGGAAACAAAAGAATCCAAGGCAGACGCAGACAAAGCAGACGAAAAAGACGCTCAGTAAAGAGAATCTGCTTAGATAGATTTTTATACCCCGGGATAGAATATAGTGTCTCGGGGTATCCTTTTAGAGACTGATTGTATACACAAGGAGGATGCATGAACGTTCCAACAAACACTCCGCTCATTCCATATGTTATCGAGCAGACTCCCCGCGGCGAGCGCAGCTATGATATTTATTCTCGCCTGCTCAATGATCGTATCGTATTTCTCGGTGAGCCCGTAACGCGAGATTCTGCAAACCTCGTTATCGCACAACTCCTCCATCTTGAAAGCCAAGATCCCGAGAAAGACATTTCACTCTACATTGATTCTCCCGGTGGAGATGTCTACGCCGGTCTGGGCATTCTTGATACGATGAATTTTATCAAGCCCGATGTTTCAACTATCTGCGTGGGTATGGCTGCTTCAATGGCCGCCGTTCTTCTCGCCGCCGGTGCAAAGGGAAAACGTTTGGCACTTCCAAACTCCATGGTTTTGATCCATCAGCCGTCAAGTGGTGTCCAAGGTCAGCAAACCGATATTCAAATTGTTGCCGATGAGACAAAGTGGATTCGCCAGCACCTTAATGAACTTCTTTCAGAGTATACCGGGCAGCCGCTTGAGAAAGTAAACGTTGATACCGAGCGTGACAATTATATGCGCGCCCAAGAGGCAGCTGATTATGGCCTTGTGGATCGCGTTATTTCTTCCCGTAACGATCAATCAAAGGCTGAGTAAGGGGCTTTTTAATGTTAAAAAAGCAAGGTTTCCCCTTTGATGACCAAGAGATGCGTTGTACCTTCTGCGGCAAGAGCCGCAGTCAGGTAAACAAGCTCATTCAAGGTCCGGATGGTGTTTGTATCTGCGATGAGTGCGTGCGCACTTGTAGCGACATGATTAACGATTCGTTTGAGCTTGAGCTTGAAGAAGCCGAGCGTAGTGATGCCGCCGCAGACGAGCCTCTCATTAAGAACCTTCCTACGCCTCATGAGATCTATGATGAGTTGTCGCAGTATGTTATGGGTCAGGAAGACGCAAAGCGGGCCATGTCCGTTGCGGTATACAACCACTATCGCCGCATTCTCTCAGGCAATGATGAGCCTGCTGAGGGCGATGAGGACGTTGAGATTGCAAAATCTAACATTTTGCTGCTTGGACCTACCGGTACCGGTAAGACCTTGCTTGCTCAGACACTTGCCCGCTTTTTGGAGGTTCCTTTTGCCATTGCCGACGCCACTACGCTTACGGAAGCGGGTTATGTTGGCGAGGACGTTGAAAACATTCTTCTGAAACTCATCACGGCGGCTGACGGAAACGTTGAGCGCGCGCAGGTTGGTATTGTCTACATTGACGAGATTGACAAAATTGCTCGTAAGGCGGAAAACCTCTCCATTACCCGAGATGTTTCCGGTGAGGGAGTTCAACAGGCGCTCTTGAAGATTCTGGAGGGAACTGAGGCGAGCGTGCCTCCAACAGGTGGCCGCAAGCATCCTCAACAGGAACTTATTCACATTGACACCACCAACATCCTCTTTATCTGTGGCGGAGCCTTTGTTGGTCTCGATAAGATTATTGCGGACCGTATCGGTAAGAAGGGTGTCGGGTTTAACTCTCATGTTGCTGAGCGCTTTGATTGGGGCGAGTCCGATCTTATCGCTAAGGTGATGCCTCAGGACTTGCACAAGTTTGGCATGATACCCGAGCTTCTCGGCCGTATTCCCGTCATTACTTCCACGCGAGAACTGAGTGAAGACGATCTCATAAGCATTTTGACTGAGCCCAAAAATGCTCTCGTTAAGCAATACCGCCGTATGTTTGAGCTTGAGGGTGTTGATCTTGAGTTTACCGATGAAGCTCTTCGGGAGATTTCTCGCAAGGCCTTGGAGCGCGGTACCGGTGCCCGTGGTTTGCGTGCCATTTGCGAATCCACTCTTCAAGAGACCATGTTTGATTTGCCGTCTGACTTGGATATTACGCGGGTTGTGGTGACTCCGGAAAGCGTTGGTGGCGAGAAGTCCCCTGAGCTTGTGAAGGGTAAAAAGAAAGATCACGACTAAGCTTATACCGCAACTAAACTCGCAGGCAATTAAGCTCGTGGTTTGGTTTTGAATTCACCTCTGAAAGGGTGTTCAGAGGTAAAATCCACTCCAAAGCGCTTTGGAGTGGATTTTGCTTTGGAGTGGATTTTGCAGTGCGAGAAAATCATGACGTGAGAAGTACCTCAATGAAACGGCGTTGTCCTTCTCGACCAGCCGTGTCCCATTTGAAGACTCCCGCATCTTCGAGGACATGTCCAAAGACTTTTCCTACCTCGTCGTGGAGAATCTCTTCAATGTGTTCGGGGCTTTGAGCGATATCTTTTTTGCGGCGGCGGAATACCTCAAGGGCCCATGGCGCGTGAGAGATTGTCTCAGGGGTGGCGAGAAGTGCTGCGTTGAGGGCTTCTTCATCGTTTGTTTCCACGGCGGACAAAAGTGCCTTTCCAACTGCATGGAGTTCCTTTGCAAGGCGCGGAGGAAGAATGGCCAGACCCATGGCTTCAATAAGGCCGATGTTTTCCTTTTTGATGTGATGGTACTCGGCGTGAGGGTGAAATACACCCAGCGGATGCTCGTCGGAGGTGATGTTGCAACGCAATATGAGATAGGCCTCATAGTGTAAATCAACGCGGCGTACGACAGGGGTTACCGTATTATGAGGCGTTCCGTCCGCAGAGTGAGCGATGATCCCAACAGACGCATCCGAGTATGCTCTCCACGTTGCAATAGTATGATCGGACGCATCGAGAAGAGCTTTTTTGTTGGAAGAAGTAAGCCGTACGACGGAAAGCGGCCACGTGAGGATTTCTCCTTTTACATCAGGATATTTGGGGAAGCCAAAGGTTTCTGAGACATCGGCTTTCATAAGGGGAAATTCGTGCGTACCACCTTGGAAGTGATCGTGGCTGAGAATGGATCCTCCCACAATAGGCAAGTCGGCATTGGAGCCGACGAAGTAATGGGGGAGGAAGTCCACAAAATCAAATAAGCACTCAAGGGCACTGCGATCAATATGCATGAGGCGATGATGAGCGCTCATGGCGATGCAATGCTCGGTAAAGTACGCGTATGGGCTGTATTGAAGTCCCCAACGCTCGCCGCCAAGCTCAATGGGAATGATGCGCAGGTTTTGACGAGCCGGATGGGCTCCAAAAGCAGAAGAAGCGTCTCGTCCCGGGTAGCCTTCATTTTCAATACACAGCTGGCAGGCGGGGTATTTCTCGCCGGAACATTGTGTGGTTTTTGCGGCTCCTGAGACTCCCGCATTACCCGTAGTTTTTGCAGCCGCAGCGGCTCCCGCGGCCGCTATTTCACGAGGGTCTTTTTCAGGCTTGGAGAGGTTGATGGTGATTTCCAAGTCTTTCCACTTTGTGGGGGTTGTCCATTGAATATTTCGCGCAATGGCTTCTCGTCTGACATATCCCGCATCGCAGCTTAACCGATAAAAATAGTCGGTTGCGGCTTTGGGGGAGTTTTTTTCATAGAGAGCCCAAAACGTTCGGAAAACATCGGAAGGCTTTGGCATCAGGACACCCATGATACGCATGGATACGCGATCGCGTCCGGCAGCGGTATCTTCTTCCTTTCCATTTAAGACGGCTGCGCGTGCGAGAAGCGCCAACGTATCTTCCAAATCAAATGCATCCGCAGATGCCCCCGTATGCCCGCCACACGAATTTTTCTCCGCAAGTATCCAAGCCTCATCAGGTGCCGGCCCTTCGGCCCCAATGATATCCAGCACAAGGTTGTAACTCCATATACGATCGTTCCAGCCGATAAGATCTGTCAAGACGGCATAGTCAATCAGCTTTTGAACGGTTTGCGCGATGGCTTTTTCAGCGTGGACGTCCTTCTCGACAGCGATGTACTTTTCGGCGTTATCGGTTTTTTCGGTATTTACAACCATTGTGCCCAAGCCCCTTCCTCAGAGATTGCGTAGCGCTGACATGCGTTGTCGCCAAACCAAGTGTTCATCTCCTCTGTAAAGGTCTCGACAATATCAAGCGGAACGAAGCACTGGATGGAGCCGCCAAAGCCGCCTCCGTGGATGCGCAGGGCACCGCGACCGTCCAGTATATGCTCGGCAAGGCCGAGGGCAAGCATGGCAGGCTGGAAGCTGCCGGCAGTGGAAACATTTTGTAAATACATGGCGGAACTTGCGCCGGATGCACGGGTAAGAGAAAGAAACTCACGAATGTCTGCGTGGGTAAGTGCACTCCAGCGCTTATCGACAAGGTCATTTTCGTACCAGTAGTGAATGGCGCGAAGCAAGGCTCGATCTCCCAGTTTCTCGCGAAGCTCTACGACGCGATCGTTAAAGTTTTTGGAGTCCACTTCACAGAGGCGCGCTTTTCCAAACTCAGCGGCTACTTTCTGCATTTCAACGGGGACGGCGGCGTATTCATCGGTAAAGAGAACGTGATCGGAGCCAACGTCAATAAGACACAACGCATATCCGTAGTCCTCAAAGTTATAGTCAAGTTTGGCAGTCTTAGGAGCCACGGGATCTTCAAAATCCATAAACGCAAGGCCACCCATGCAAACGGAAAGCTGATCCATAAGGCCGCTGGGCTTGCCAAAATACTCATTTTCAGAGAACTTGCAGGCAAGAGCTAAATCAACGGGGGAGAGTTCGGGGCCCTCCCAAAGCGCTTCCATGGTGCGTCCCAAAGCCGCTTCTATGGCCGCAGAAGAAGAGAGTCCGCCGCCTCCGGGAACGGTGCTGGTAAGTGCAATATCAAATCCCCGTGGGGTAAAGCCCCGGTTGACGAGCGCCACAAGCATCCCGCGGGTAATGCCGATGGTTGAAAGATATTCGTCCGTATTCTTCTCTTGCTCAAAGATGGTAATTTCAAAGGGTTCGTATCCCTCACTTGCCACGCGGATCATATCGGTGTTATTGGGCGCTGCAATGCCGTCAATTGAGACATTGAGTGCACCTGCAATAACGTGACCGCCCTCATGATCGGTATGGTTTCCGGCAATCTCCGAACGACCGGGAGCATGAACGGCAAGATATGTTTGACGGGCGCCAAATTGTTTTTCAAAAAGCGCCTTGGCAACTTCGAGGCGGCTGCTGAGATGCGGGCTAATCTGGTGGGTCATAGAAATTCCTTTACAACGGGGCTGATATGCCAAAATCAAATCATGCATGCACGGCTTACGTACGCATGGACTCTTCTCGCGGGCGGATACGATAGACGATTGACTCTATATACGGGTGATCTGCGTCACAGCATGATTGGCTCCATGCAGGATGATGGATAAAGTCGGGATAGAATTCCGGCTCAAAAGCAAAGCCGTCGTTTGGCCCGTAAACGGCTCCGTCTTTGGCGTTTATATCGCCAAGCCAGTTTCCGGTGTAGAAGTGAGCTCCCGGAGTTGTGAGCAAAATAGTGAGCTCTGCTTTTGTTCCGCTGGCGAGAAGCGCAAGACGCGGCTCTCCATGTGGCGTATATCCGTCAATGCAGAAGCAGTGGTCATATCCATGAGCTCGGTGGATTTGCTCGTTATCGGTGTCAATGTCTTTTCCGATGTACTTTGGCGCCCTAAAGTCAAACGGAGTTTTTGCAACCGGTGCCATAACACCTTGCGATACGCAATCTTCGCGAAGGGGAAGGTAGGTATCTGCGGTAATTTGAACAAGATGGTTGCGTACGGTGCCGCAATCGTGTCCCGATAAATTAAAGTAGGTATGGTTGGTCATATTGACCAGCGTTGGCATATCTGAGGTGCAGCTATAGGTGAGAAGAAGCTCGGCTCCTTCGGGTATTTCTTTAAGCGTATAGCGTGCGTGTAAAGAGCGGTTGCCGGGAAGACCAAAGGTGCCGTCGTCAAGACGGAGGCTAAATATGACGGAATTTGTATCTTCGTCAATTTCGGTGTCCCAAAGACGTTTGTGCAGACCGTGTTCAAGGTCAGTGTGAAGGTTGTTTTGCTTTGTAGGTCCATCGTTTTTTGGAAGATGATAAATGTGTCCGGCGAGAGGAACTTCTGCTTTATCGGTGCGGTTGGCCGAAGGCCCAACCGTCATTCCGTAGCAAGCCGGATTGTCAAAATAATCCTCCAGTTTGTCAAAACCCAAGACAATGTCGCTTTTTTTACCGGCGGCGTCTGGAATGGATATTGAAGTAATGGCAGCACCAAAGTCAGTGAGGACAACCTCTTGAGATCCGGCGGCAAGCGTATAGGTATATGCCGGAAGACCATCGGGCGTTGTTCCAAATAATGTGCGAGAAATCATAACACCTCCCAGTACATAACCTGTATATATCTCAAGTATAGCCATGATGTTAACGTACTCAAATACTTTGCGGTGAACGGAATCTTTTTTGAGTGCAGCGGTATGTTTTCGATAAGCGGTCGGTCAAGAACTGCAAGCGGTGCACAATATCAAACGCAACGGAAATTTTTGATAATGAGCAACCGCATTGTTATTATGGTTTCGTTAACATTCGGAGGTGGTAGCACATGGCGAGACAATCGCTTAAGAAAAAGCGCCCTATATCAATGGCAGATGTTGCGCGGGAGGCGGGTGTCTCGCAGCAGACGGTCTCTCGAGTGGCAAATGGATTATCAAATGTTAACGAAGATACACGGTTGCGTGTGCAGGAGGCTATGGCAAAGCTTGGGTTTCGGCCAAACTTTGCCGGGCGTTCTCTTAGAAGCGGACAGTATAACTCGGTAGGACTTTGCCTGTATGATGTGCGTGAGTTTGGTAACTTAGCCACCGTAGACGGTATTCTCTCCGCTGCTCGCGAACACGGATATGCCATTACCATGATTGAAAATGTTGACGACAATCTTTCGCTAAAAGACGTCTCCCACAAAATCACCGAGCTTCCCGTTGACGGCATGATTATCAGCATGAGTCTTATGGCATCTGATTTTGATTCCTTTAAGCCACAACCCGGTATGGGAACCGTTCTTTTGAGTATGTACGAACATCCGTACTGCACAACGGTGGAGTCGGATCAATATGGATGTTCGTGGACGGTTGTTGAGTACTTGAAAAACGCAGGCCATAGAAATATCCGTTTTGTGGCAGGACCTTCCTACTCAATCGATTCAAATTTCCGGCAAAAAGGCTGGGAAGACGCTCTTTCGCATTTTGGCCTTCCGGTGGTGCAGCCCCTTGCGGGTAATTGGTTGGCGGACAGTGGCTACGAAATAGGATGCAAGCTTTCAGCCGATACGGAAATGACGGCAATTTATTCGGCAAACGATCAGATGGCATTCGGTATTATTGCGGCGCTTCAAGATAGAGGCATTCGGGTTCCGGAAGATGTCAGTGTTGTCGGCGTTGATGATTCTCTTGAGGGATATGTCCCGCATTGTAATTTGACAACCATCCGCTTTGACCTTCTCAAACGCGGACGCACTGCCTTTGAACATGCACTCTTGGGGCGTAAACCAGGATATACGCCTGAAACCGTTCGTATTCCGGGGCGGCTTATCGTGAGAGATACCGTAAGGAATCTTCATTGAGAAATGCCTAAAAGACCTTCATGGGGCAGCTCTTGTCGGTATGGTCTATACTCGATAGGGTTGTGTCGCGAGAGAGAATAATCGTAGGAGCAATATGGGCAATTCGCATAAACCAGAGCTAACGTGGGGCGTTAAGGTGTCGCTGAGCGCCTATGAAGTGCGTGTTGGCGAGCCCATCGTTGCTACTCCGTATATCGAAGGCGCAAATCCTGAAGGCTTTCGTTTCAACTATGTGTGGTCGCGAGACGATTGTTGGGAGGACGGTTGGTGGGACACAACGGAGCATGAGTTTGGAGGCTCCATTACCGATACCAGCTGGACCTATACGTTTGATGAGGCCGGCCGCTACCATCTCTACATCGACGCCTTTGATCCTAAGGGCAATCCGCAAACGGTGACGGCATGGGTTGTCGTAGCCGGAGAAAATGATTTCATGCGCCCCGCGCTTCCTTCCGAGGACGCACAGACGGTAGTAAAAGTCGATCATGTCTGCGAAATTTTCAACATTGCGTCCGAGCAATACAATTCCTTGAAAGAGTACTTTATTGCCCTTGCCCATCATGAGCTTAATTTCAAGGAGTTTCGGGCCCTCGACGACATTAGCTTTGAGGTTAAGCGAGGAGAAGCCTTTGGCCTCGTGGGAACAAACGGATCCGGCAAGTCCACGATGCTCAAAATCATTGCCGGTGTTCTTGAACCGACAAAGGGATCCTGTGAGGTCATGGGAACCATTGCGCCGCTCATTGAACTTGGCGCCGGCTTTGATATGGAGCTGACCGCTAAGGAGAACATCTATCTTAACGGTGCGCTTTTGGGCTATAAAAAAGAATTCATTGACGAGCATTTTGATGATATCGTGAGTTTTGCGGAGCTTGAGGGCTTTATGGATATGCCGCTCAAAAATTACTCTTCAGGCATGGTGGCGAGAATTGCCTTTGCCATTGCAACCGTTACTGAGCCGGATGTGTTGATCGTTGACGAGACGCTTTCGGTAGGTGACTTTTTGTTCCAGCAAAAATGCGAGAAGCGCATCAAGGATCTCATTTCTTCCAACAACGTCACCGTTCTTCTCGTGAGCCACTCGATTGATTTGGTCCAGAGAATCTGCGACCGTGCCATTTGGATTGAAAAGGGAAAGCAACGTATGCTTGGACCGGTAGATGAGGTCTGTGAAGCATACGAGCATCTTAAGCGCTCATGACAAAAATGTCCCTAAGTGATGAATATAAGAGCTTCTCTGTGAATTTTCAGTCGGATTATGGCGTCCGTATGCTACACTTTTGCTGTCTTTAAACGTGGTACGAGATACCCGAAAGAAAAAAGAACTTCATATACTTTCCGGGATGTCTGTGCCGCGTGGTGGTCAGGCATCTTTTTTATGAGGAGGGTTTATGGAGCAAACCATACCCAAGGCTGTCATCATGGACGATGCGGCCCTCTCGCGTGCCATTACTCGTATTGCTCATGAAATCATTGAGCATAACGAAGGCACCAAAAACATTGCTTTGGTAGGCATTATCCGCCGCGGTGAAACCATTGCAATGCGACTTGCTGATGAAATCCAAAAAATTGAAGGAGAGCGGCCTCAGATCGGCTCGCTTGATATCAGTTTTTATCGCGATGATGTACGGCGCAGCATTGCACCGGTGCTTCATGCAACCAATATTCCTTTTGAGATTAACGGTCGTGATATCGTACTGGTTGATGACGTGCTCTATACCGGCCGCACCATCCGAGCCGCTCTTGATGCGCTGATGGATTATGGTCGTCCCAAAACGGTACAGTTGGCGGTTATTGTCGATAGAGGCCACCGCGAGCTTCCTATTCGCGCCGATTATGTAGGCAAAAATGTACCGTCTTCCCATGAGGAGATTGTTCGCGTTGAGGTCGAACCCATTGACTCTACAAATGAGGTATGCGTGTGGGATAAACGCCACACCGATGAAGCTAAAGGGGGCATGGAGTAAATGCTGTCAGTTAAACATCTTATTGACACCAATAGCCTGACTGCCGATGACATTACTCAGATTCTGGATACTGCAAAGGCATTTGAAGCCGTCAACAACCGTGACATCAAAAAGGTTCCCGCTCTTCGCGGGCGTACCATCGTCAACCTTTTCCTTGAGCCTTCAACGCGTACGCGGTCTTCGTTTGAACTGGCCGAGAAGCGCCTCTCGGCGGACAGCTTGAATATGGGTGGTTCCACCTCGTCTGTCGTAAAAGGCGAGAGCCTAGCAGACACGATTCAAACCATCGATGCAATGAACGTAGACATGTTTGTATGTCGTGCGCGCCTGGCGGGTACGCCTCAGCGCATTACGGAAAACACCGACGCGATCGTGATCAACGCAGGTGACGGCAAACATCAACACCCCACGCAGGCCATGCTTGACCTCTATACCATTCGTGAAAACTTCGGACATTTGGATGGCCTTAAGGTTGCCATTGTGGGCGATCTGTCGCACAGCCGCGTTGCTGGCTCTCTTGCCCCGGCGCTCAAGACCATGGGTGCTGAGGTAACGCTTGTGGGACCCCCTACGTTCCAGGTAGATGATCCCGAGTGGTTCGGTTGCCCTCAGACCGCTGACCTTGATGAAGTTATTCCTGAGATGGATGTCGTATACATGCTGCGCGTGCAGCTTGAGCGTATGGAAGGTGCCGCCATTCCTTCTCGCCGTGAATACAACCGTCTCTTTGGTCTTGACGAGCGCCGCGCAAACCTCATGAAGCCCGAAGCGATTGTGTGCCATCCGGGACCCATGAACCGTGGTATGGAGATTAATACGGAGGTTGCCGACTCGGCTCGCTCGCGCATCCTCAATCAGGTTAATGCCGGTGTTTTGACTCGTATGGCTGCAATGTATCTACTGCTTGGAGGAGAATCTGATGGCTTATCTGCTTAAAGCTGCTCACGCAATTGACCCACAGCTCCATCTTGATGATATCTGTGACGTTTTTATTGAAGACGGAAAGATTGCTCAGATTGGAAAAGATCTTGCGACGTCAAAAGACGCCCGCGTCATTGATGCTGCGGGCAAGTATTTGGTGCCGGGTCTTGTTGATATGCACGTGCATTTTAGAGACCCTGGGTTTGAATATAAAGAGACCATCGAGACGGGTTCTCGGGCGGCGGTTCACGGTGGCTTTACCGATGTCGCTACCATGCCTAACACCAATCCGGTAACGGACACCGGAGCGGAGATTCGCTATCAGCTTGATCATGGGCGAGAAGTCGGTCTTGTACACATCCGTCCCATCGGAGCTCTCACCAAAGAGTCAAAAGGCGAGGCTTTGGCCGAGATTGGCGACATGGTCATGGAGGGGGCCTGTGCCTTTTCCGATGACGGACATGGCGTGCAGAGCGCCGGTATGATGCGTACCTGCATGGAGTACGTCTCGCAATTCAATCGTGTCGTGGCGGCTCACTGCGAAGTTGAGTCTCTCTCCACAAACGGCGTTATTAACGAGGGGAGGGCCAGCACGCGTCTTGGCATGTTTGGCTGGCCTGCGCTCGCAGAAGAGTTGGAGATTTCCCGAGACATTGAGCTCTGCCGCTTGACGGGATGTCCTTTGCACATCTGCCATATCTCAACGGCACGTGGCGCTGATTTGGTGCGCCAGGCAAAGGCTGAGGGGCTGCCGGTTACCGCCGAGGTTTGTCCGCACCACCTCTTCTTAAACGAGGAAGATATCACGACCACCTATAACACCAATCTGAAGATGAATCCGCCACTCAGAACGGCCGATGATGCGCGTGCGCTTCAAGAGGCCGTTGTTGACGGCACCATCGATTGCATCGTGACTGACCATGCGCCACATGCGGCACACGAGAAGGATACCGAGTGGGAGATTGCCTACTTTGGCACCATTGGTCTTGAAACGTCACTGCCGCTGATGCTGACGCGTATGGTGACATCAAACAAGCTTTCATGGGCTCGTCTGGTGGAGCTCATGGCGGTAAATCCCCGCCGGATTTTGCGTCTTGAGCCCATACGTCTTGAGGCCGGCTGTGCGGCGGATCTTACGCTTATTGATCCCAATCTCAAGATAGACGTTACCGAAGACTACTTTGAGAGCAAATCAAAGAACTCTGCGTTCATTGGCGAGAAGCTCTGCGGCGTGGCTACCGATGTCTTTGTTGGAGGTCGCCGTACGCTTGCGGAAGGCATCGTGACCCCTCAAGGAGAAAAGTAATGGCGCTTCGGGGAAAGGCACGCCTGTTTGACTTTACGATCGTCTCCAATTCTTTGGTGGCAGAAGATACGTATAAAGCAATCCTTTCTGCCCCCGGCCTTGCTGACGTGCTGGAGCCGGGTCAGTTTGTAAATGTGAGGGTTCCTGGCGACACAACGCACATCCTTAGGATTCCCCTGTCCTTCTCGCACGCTGATTGCGCTCATGAGACACTTGAGCTCATCTATGCCACGGTGGGCGAGGGCACGCGTCGTCTTGCGTGCATGCAGCCGGGAGAGAGAAGTAATCTGGTGGCTCCCTGTGGAAAGCCATGGCGGATATCTGCGACTTTTACACGGGCGGTTCTTGTTTCCGGGGGAGTTGGCATTACTCCGCTCATGGCCGCCGCTCGCGTACTTGCCGAGAAGAACATTGCCTTTGATGCGTGTATCGGAGCACAGACGGGCTCACGGCTCTACGGTAAAGACGAACTTTTAGCGCTTGGTGCAGAACACGTTATTGAGACAACCGATGACGGGTCGTGTGGTGTGAAGGGCCTGGTAGTTGATGTTCTTTCCGAGCCGCTTTCACAAGGAGTTTGGGATGCGGTGTATACCTGCGGACCTGAGCCGATGATGCGAAGTGTTGCCCGGCTTGCGCACACACACAATGTTTCGTGCCAAGTGTCCATGGAGCGCATGATGAGCTGTGCCTTTGGGGCCTGTAATACCTGTAACGTTGCCCTTGCGCGCGGAGGGTATGCGTCTGCGTGTATGGACGGACCCATCTTCGATGCAGAGGAGGTGGCATGGTGAGCAGCGTTGATATGGCGGTAAACCTTGGTGGCATTGCCATGAAAAATCCCATCAACACTGCGGCCGGTACGTTTGGATATGGCTGGCAGTTTGAGGGCTTTTACGATGTGTCACAACTTGGAGCCATTACCATGAAAGGCGTTGCCCGTGTGCCGTGGGATGGCAACCCTGCACCTCGCATGTGTGAGCTTACCAGCGGGATGATGAATTCCGTTGGTCTTGCAAATCCGGGCATTGACGCCTTTGTCGATCATGTAGGCCCGTACATGGATGAGCTTGAAAATCGCGGGACACGCGTCATTATGCAGATGGCGGCCCATTCGGTGCAAGAGATGGTCGATGTCGTGGAGCGCACCGAAGAGCTTGCACCGCACATCTCGGCTCTTGAACTTAATATCAGCTGTCCTAACCTGGCAAGGGGAGGTACGCCCCTTGGCGCTACGCCCCGGCAGGCCGCTCAAGTCATGCGCGCCGTGCGACCCCGTACCACCCTTCCGCTTTTGGTTAAGATGGCTCCCGTTAATGTTGCCGAAATTGGGAAAGCACTTGAGGCGGAGGGAGCAAACGGGCTGACGCTCATAAACTCGCTCTCAGGAATGTCCATTGATGTTCATACGCGCCGCAGCCGTCTTTCCAAACCTACCGGGGGCATGAGCGGACCGCTTTGCCACAACGTTGCCGTCCGTATGGTTTGGGAGTGTGCGCAGGCAGTACAGATTCCTATCTGCGGTGTTGGCGGTGTCGAGACGGGCGAGGATGCTGCGGAGTTTATTCTTGCGGGCGCCACGGCGGTTTCTGTCGGTTCGGCAAATCTCTACGATCCCATGAGCGCTCCTCGGATTCTTGCGGAACTTACGAAGTGGGCTGAATCACAGGGCGTATCCGATATACACGAATTGATTGGAGCTTTTGAATGTTAAGTGATACCGAGGCGCGCAATGCGCTTATCGTGGCTCTTGACTGTGATCGTGCGCGAGCTCTTGAGCTTACCGATCTTCTCGCGGACCATGCCAGATGGGTCAAGGTTGGCATGACGTTGTTTTATCGATATGGCCCCGGTATTGTGCAAGAGATGAAGGATCGTGGATTCAACGTGTTTCTTGATCTTAAGGTGCATGATATTCCGTTTCAGGTTCATGGTGCGGTGCGCTCCGCGTCGCTCTCCGGGGCTGACATCATATCCATTCATGCACTCGGCGGATCCCACATGATTGCTTCCGGCCGAAGTGGTGCTGCGGAAGCTGCGGAGATACGCGGTGTGGGCGAAAAAGGCCGCACCAAGCTTGTGGCTATTTCGATTCTTACGAGCATGAATGAAGAGGACCTGTCTTCCATTGGCGTTCGTGATACGGTTGCAAGCGAGGTGGAGCGCCTTGCAAAGCTCTCGTATAGCGCCGGTGCGGATGGCCTTGTGTGCTCTGCTCAGGAAGCTTCTTCGATGCGTGAGATTTTGGGTCCGGAAGCGTTGATAATTACGCCGGGCATTCGACCAAGGGGTGCCGAGAAGGGCGACCAACAACGCACGGCAACGCCCGCATCAGCGATTGCGGCTGGTGCATCAAAACTCGTTATCGGCCGACCCATCACTGAAGCAAAAGATCCTTGTGCGACATTTGAAGAAATTGTAAACGAACTTATTTGAATGGGTTTCTAACATTTTTTATCATAATTGGAGATTTTGTTAAAATTTTACAAATAAGCAGGTAAATATTATACTTTTCTACATACAGGGATTGAGTTTGTGTGTAGAATGTGCAAAAATAATGACGTTTCAAGGGAAAATGCTCTGTACCCCCTTGTAAAACCGCTGATGTTTGGCATACTAGTTCGTTGATTGTGCGTACGGCACAAAATATTGTTTGTGTACTTAACCAAAAAGTACCGATGTTTGGAGGAATAATGGCACTACCTAACCTCACACCTGAGCAGCGCAAGGCAGCACTCGAGAAGGCAGCAGAGGCTCGCCACGCCCGTGCAGAGCTTCGTGAGAAGGTCAAGAACGGCGAAGTCGCCCTCAAAGAGGTTCTTGACTCCAACGATCCTATTGCTGAGCGTATGCGCGTTTCTGCTCTGATTGAGTCTTTGCCTGGATATGGCAAGGCCAAGGCTGCCAAGATCATGACTGAGCTTGGTATCTCTTCAACCCGTCGTGTTAAGGGTCTCGGCGCCCGTCAGCGTGAGCAGCTTCTTGAGGCTCTTTCCAAGTAAGTGTCGCGTTCCGCTAAACTCTTTGTTGTTTCTGGACCGTCAGGTGTCGGTAAGGGTACGCTTGTCTCACGTCTTCGCGAGAAGCGTCCCAATCTGGGCCTGACGGTCTCAGCTACAACACGTTCTCCTCGTGAAGGGGAACAAGACGGTATTTCCTACCACTTTCTGAGTGAAGAAGCCTTTGAGCACTTAGTACAAACCGGTGGCTTTTATGAGTGGGCTGAAGTTCATGGTCACCGATACGGTACTCTTACATCAGAGGTTGAAAAACTGCTTGCTCAGGGCAAGTCGGTTGTTCTTGAGATTGATGTGCAAGGTGGTTTGCAGGTCCGTCGCATGAATCCCGATGCTATTCTCGTTTTCATTGAGCCTCCTTCGCTTGAGGTACTGGAGACACGTCTTCGGGGCCGGGGTACGGAAGACGAGAAAACCATCCAGATGCGTCTTGCAAATGCAAAACGTGAAATGGAATTTGCGGACACGTATGATGTCCGTATTGTGAATGACAGTCTTGATGATGCCCTTTGTGAACTTGAGGCTGTTTTTGACACGTATGAATCAGATGAAGGGTCTCAAAAAAATGTCCGTAATTAAACCTGAAATTGACTCGCTGCTTGAAAAGACCGAGCACAATCCATTCCTTCTGTGCTCAATGGCGTCAAAGCGCGCATGCGATATTAATAATATGCTTCATGGTCAGCACCTCCGCGTCGTTGCCGTTCAGGATTTTGACGATATTACGACAGTTGTATCTGGTAAAGATTCAATCTCCGTTGCAATGAATGAAGTTAATGACGGTACACTCGGCTTTGTGAAAGATACCTTTGACGATGCCATCAAGGGTGCAAATACCATCGAGATTTAACGTATGTTTGAAAGCGTATGTCTCGTTCATTACCACGAGATTGGTCTTAAAGGGAAAAATCGCTCAACCTTTGAGAACCAGTTGGTAACAAACCTTAAACGAGCCCTCCGCGCCTTTCCGGTTGCGGGGGTTTCTCGCATTTCCGGCTATATTGTCGTTGAAACAGAAGATCATAGGGCTACAAAGGAGCTTCAGGCAGCCATCTCTCAGGTTCCCGGAGTGGCGCGCGTATCTCGGGCATATCGTTGTGGCCTTGATCAAGAAGAGTTCTTCTCGGCTGCCGTGCGTGCTCTTGAGGAAGTCAAATCATTTGCTACGTTTAAAGTGCATGCAAGGCGTTCTGCAACAAACTTTCCCATTCACTCAATCGAGCTGAACCGCATGGTGGGATCTGTTTTATGCGAGCATTTCCCCGATAAAAAAGTAGCCATGCATGCGCCGGATGTAACCGTTGTCGTTCATGTAATCCAAGGAAGTACCTACGTATATGCCGACTCAATTGTAGGAGTGGGCGGCCTTCCGGTGGGAACGGCCGGAAAGGTTGTATCCCTTCTTTCAAGCGGTATTGATTCTCCTGTTGCGACGTGGATGGTTGGACGCCGTGGGGCTACGGTCATTCCGGTTCATTTTTCAGGACGACCCATGACGGCGGATACGAGTGAATATCTCTGTCAGGATATTATTAGTGCGCTTGAAGGTGCGGGGATAATTGGCCGTTTGTATGTCGTGCCGTTTGGTGAGCGTCAGCGAGAGATATCTTTAACCGTTCCGCAAAGTCTTCGTATTATCATGTACCGGCGAGTCATGTATCAGGTGTCTGAACGTATCGCTCAAATTGAGGGCGCATCGGCACTTGTAACGGGAGAGTCTCTTGGACAGGTTGCCTCTCAAACCTTGGACAATATTGCTGCGGTCAACGAATCGGTAACCATTCCAATCCTTCGACCTCTCATTGGCTCTGATAAACAAGAGATTATTGCCCGCGCCCAGGCAATTGGAACCTTTGATATATCCGCTCAAGCTGCGGATGATTGCTGTACGCTTTTTATGCCTCGTCGTCCCGAGACGCATGCTCGTATGCGAGAAGTTCTGAGTGCCTGGAATTCATTTGATCACAAGGCGATGGTTGATGATCTAGTGGCACAGGTAGAATACAGGGACTTTAATCAGTGCCCTTCATATCGGCCTCCGAAAGAACTTTCAAGATTTCATAAGGAACTTCTTCCAAGAGAGACTGCCTAGTCAAATTTGAACCCATTACTCAATCCTACGTGTTGTTGTATATGTGATACCTCTTTGCATAAGCGCCAAGAGGTATCTTTTTATCGGTGAAGTGTTTGATAATCCGCTTTTGTCTGAATGAGTACAAGACAAGGCAAGATAGTTTATCTCGAATGATATGTGTCTCTGTCAGATATTGGTCAGAATATTGACAGATTGCCTATCCGATATCAGGTTTTTTGATTGTTGTCTAGAGGAGATATCTTCACGATAGAGGTGGAGGTGTCCGCTATGGCTCAAATTCCATCCGGCTCAAAAAAGCTCTGGTCAACACTAAAACGACGGTATGGTTTTATAGGGGAAAAGAAACTCGTGGTCGGGTTCTTTGTGCTTGTTATAGGAGCGATTGCAATAATTTTGTGGGCGTCGTGTACGGTGGCGGGTACAACGATTGCTCGACAGCGGAGTGAACCGGTGCAAAACAAATACTTTGAGCTTCAAAAGGATGACTCTGGGAATAGTTCTTCCTCTCAGAGCTCTGAGACAACAAAAACAGAAGATACAAAGAAAACGCCTTCTGTGGTGATATATGTTGACGGAGCGGTGATAACGCCGGGAGTGTACACGCTTTCCCAGGAAACGCCACGTATATGCGATGCGGTTGATGCTGCCGGAGGACCAAGTGATACCGCTGACATATCAGAGTTAAACCTTGCAAAGCCTATTAAAGATGGGGATAAAATTCACGTTCCTCAAGAGGGAGAAAAGCAGGTACCTTCTTCTGAGAATGCGGTAGAGCCCTCCTCAAAAAACTCGGAACAGTCCTTGGTGAATATTAATGTTGCAACAGAGGAGGAACTAACCAAACTTCCTGGAGTCGGCAAATCAATGGCACAAGCAATCGTTAAAGATCGGGATAAAAACGGACCCTTCAGCAAGGCCGAAGATCTTATGAGAGTAAGCGGAATAGGCGAGAAAAAATTTGAGCGAATGAAAGATTATGTTTGCGTCTCATAAGTCGGGAAAACCTCAGAGGCCTGTATTGCCGCAGATGCTCTATGTACTCGGAGCGTCAATAGTAAGTGTACGGTGGCTTTTAGAGAAGGGATGCTCAAATGGAGCGATATTGATACTTGGATTTGTAATGTTTGGGGCTCTTGTTATAGGTTTTTGCTTATGGCGCACAAAAAGGCCGGCAGTCCTTCTATTTATGATGAGTACCTCAATGTTTTTAGTCTCTTTGGTAACCATCATGCAATACCAAGTTCTTCTGCAATGCAATGAAGAGCTGTCTCGTACGTCAATGGCGCGCTATGAATTTGTTCTTGTGAGCGATATGCAAAGGGGGGATACGGCGTGGAGAGGTAAGGCAAAGGCATATCTTGACGGGTGTTACAAAGGGAGAGTTTTTATTCAGGCATCGCGAGAATATGATCTCGGCGCACATATAAAAGGTATTGGTCAGTATCAATCCTATAAAGAGGATGAAAGAGGGAAAAGACATTGGCTTGAGGGGATAGCGGGATCTGTGCGGATGGTACGAATAACAACCACTTCAGACTCACGGGGATTTTTAGGGACGCTCTATCAGATTCGAAGAGCGTTTCTTGAGAGCATCAATCCACGTGCAACGGCAGGAAGAGCAATAGTTGCGGGATGTGTATGCGGATATCGGGGAGCGTTTAAGGAGCATGCGCTTGAGAGACCGTTTGCACAATGCGGTATTTCTCATCTCGTTGCCGTTTCCGGATCTCATTTGACCCTTCTGGCAGGATTGGTGCAGGTTGTATTAAAGAAACTATCAGTTCGTCCTCTTGTAAGAGATGCAATCACGCTTGGTATTATCGGTTGTTTTGTTATGCTCTGTGGATTTCCTCTCTCAGCGGTACGGGCTTTGTTGCTTGTTGTGGCATCGTGTGGATCTGAGGTGTTGGGGAGGAGAAAAAATCCCTTAGCCTCAACCTGTACTCTTGCGTTTTGTATGATATTAGTGCAGCCTGCAATATGCGAATCCATATCGTTTTTACTTTCACTTTGCAGCGTCTTGGGACTTATGGTATATGGAGCATACGGACGATATGGATGGCGGACAATAACGCCGCGTATAATAAGTCAGAGATGTCCGTACACATTTAAAAAGAGAAGCAATGCCTTCATACAAACCGGAAGCGATGCAATAGCTACAACAATAGTTGCGCAGCTCGCAACCTTTCCTATCACAACTACGATATTCGGAAGACTTTCGCTCATCGCTCCTGTTGTCAACGCCCTTCTTGCAATTCCTTTTTCCATTCTTGTTGTATTGGGCTTTCTCATATTTTGTACATTGCCACTTTCGTGTATCACTACGACTCTTCTTTATGAAGTTGATTTTGTGGGAGCCGTGTTTGTTACGCTCGTGCGCCTGTTTGCACACATACCCATGTCAAGCATATTGATTGATGTGCCAACATATATTGTATGGTTGGGTTTTATTTTGATTCAGATAGTGTTGCTTATATGGTGGCCTGATATACGTCCAAAAATTGTTTTGCTATGCGTGGCGCTTGTGGTAGCGGGGTGTACCTGCCATGTTATTCGATGGCGTTACTTTGCTCCGGCTCGTGTTTGTGTCATGGATATCGGCCAAGGGGATGCTATTTTGGTGACCGATGGTGCATCGTCAATGCTCATAGATACAAGTCCTAACGACGCCGTTCTTGATGCCCTTCAGCGACAAAATGTGTTCCATATTGATACGGTGGTTTTAACGCATCTTGATATGGATCATGTTGGAGGCGTTGATGATCTGGTTGGTCAAATAAGCTGCAATGAAGTTGTGGTGGCAAAAGGAGTTACCAAGCATGAGAAAGCGTGGTTGCAGTCTTCTATACAAAAACTTACCGGGAAGCCTTCCAGAGAAGTTGTGTATGGGGAGAAGCTTACAGTTGGTCGTTTTCACATGAAAGTGATATCTCCTTTAGGGGAGGTAACGGGAAACGAGAATACCGATTCAATCGAAATGGTCGCTTGCTATCATGATGACGCTGGAAATTCACTCACCTCGCTTTTTACCGGAGATGCGGAAGAAGATAGGACAGGAGAAGCACTCCAGAGGGGAGATGTCGGAGACATTGATTTTTTGAAAGTGGGTCACCACGGTTCTGCTCGATCAATTACTCCAGAGCAGGTACAAAAGCTGAAACCTGAAGTTTCCGTCGCAAGCGCCGGGAGGAATAATACATTTGGACACCCAAAGCCGCAGTGCGTGGCTACGCTGGAAAATGGTGGCTCAATATTTTATTGCACAAAGGACTTCGGAGACGTGACGGTAGAACCCGGGAGTAAAGGACCGCGCGTGCGCACACAACATAAAAACTCGTAAGCGTGTAAAGTAGAGAGGCAAAAAGAATGAGGGAGGTAAGAAATGGCAACAGATCTTCTTCCGGCTTATCTGGCAGTTGGCCCCGATGAGCTTAAGAGGAACAAGATGGTTGAGAGGCTGAAGAAACGCCTCAATGAGTCATTTTCTGCCTTTAATCTGGATGAGTTTACTGGGTCAACCGTTGATATAGATGTCCTTGTTTCTGCTCTTCAAACAATGCCCATGGGAGATAGCCGTCGCATAGTGATACTGAGAGAGGCAGACAAACTTTCTAAGGCTGCATCTGAGGTAGTTATACTGTATCTTGAAAATCCAAATCCTACGACTACGCTTCTACTTACTGCTCAGACGCTTGCAAGAACAACAAGACTCTACAAAGCGGTCGCAAAAATTGGCGCAAAATCAGTGGTACTTTGTGCTTCCATGAAGCCTCGTGAGCTTGCTCCGTATGTTCAAAAACTTGCGGCAAGTTACGGGCTTGTGATTGATTTTTCCGCGGCGCAGGAGCTTGTTGATAGGGTGGGAGACTCAACGACCATGCTGGATGCACAAGTTAAAACACTTGCTGCACTGAGTGATGGCCAACCGATAACAACTTCCTTTGTAGAGCAGCATATTGCTCGTGTTGCTGAGGTAAAACCATGGACATTTTTAGACAGTCTCTCGGCGCGTAATTTGCGTCGGTCATTGGAGCTGTATGAGATTCTCCCGGATAAAAATGCCCTTGGCCTTTTGACGCTTATCACAACGCGCGTACGGGAGCTCATTTGCGCCGCGTCTCTAAAATCTCGAGGTGAAGCGGCTCATCTTGCAACTGAATTAAAAAAACAGGATTGGCAGGTTCGTGAGTATGTGAAATGGGCTTCGGCTTTTAAGCCCGGCGAACTTGAAAGACTTCTCTTTGCATGCGCTTGCTGTGAGAGGGGATTAAAGAGTGGTGCTGACGAGAAGACCGTCATGTTGAAACTTATTATGCAGATGTGTGGAAATAAGTATAAAGTCTAGCTTTGGCTTCATAGAAACTGCAAGTTTATTGCGTGATGTTTGTTCCGCATGCAAACGTGTCCAAACAAAAAAGGCGGCCTCCGAAGAGTCCGCCTTGACATCGTAGTGAGTGCAGCGTTTATGAAAGTGTGTTCACGAGTTTCTGAACGCCACTCTTGCGCTTGGCTGCCTGGTTCTTGTGAATGATACCCTTGGAAGCAGCTTTATCAAGAAGACGACCCGCCTTATTAGCTGCAAGTTGAGCTGCATCTTTTTCGCCGGCTTCGACAGCAGCGCGAACATGCTTAACGGCGGTCTTGAGCTCGGAGCGGACAGCCTTGTTGCGCTGACGTGCCTTCTCAGCGGTGAGAATGCGCTTTTTCTGAGACTTAATGTTAGCCACGTGTAGTTCCTTTCGAATGTACAATGTGAGGCCTCTACGCTGAGACACGATGAGGACAGCTGTAAAAGTATAGCACGATGTGCTCGGTATGAGCTATTATTTTCTTTATGAATACATACGACACATTACATATCCGCAACTTTTCCATTGTTGCGCACATCGATCACGGGAAATCAACCATCAGCGATCGCATCTTGGAGCTTACCCATACCGTTGAAGAGCGCGATATGGACTCTCAGCTGCTGGATACTATGGATATTGAACGTGAGCGCGGTATCACCATCAAATCGAATGCCGTCCGCGTCATGTATGACGCAGACGATGGTGAGCGCTATCAATTCAATTTGATTGATACTCCCGGTCATGTTGACTTTACCTACGAAGTCTCTCGTTCTCTCGCTGCATGCGAAGGAGCGGTGCTGGTAGTGGATTCAACGCAGGGTGTTGAGGCACAAACGGTTTCAAATGCCATGCTTGCCATGAACGCGGATTTAGACATTGTTCCCGCCATCAATAAAATAGATTTACCCTCGGCGCATCCTGATGAAGTAAAGGCAGAGATTGAAGACAGCCTTGCCATTCCGGCTGATGATGCCGTGTGCGTTTCGGGAAAAACCGGTGAAGGGATCCACGATCTTCTCGAGGCAATTGTCTATCTTGTTTCTCCGCCAAAAGGGGACAAGAACGCGCCGCTTAAGGCTTTGATTTTGGACTCGTATTTTGATCAGTTCAGAGGTGTAGTGGCAACGGTTCGCGTCTTTGACGGCTCTATCAAAGCCGGAGATCAGCTTTTGATGATGCAGGCTGCCACACCGTTTCTTGTTGAAGAAGTTGGCGCCAAACGTCCGCTTGAAGTGGCGTTTGATTCTCTTTCTGTGGGCGAGGTAGGTTATGTGGTTACCGGCTTAAAAGATCCCGGAGCCGTGCATGTGGGAGATACTCTGACGTATAGGGACCATCCATGTGAAATGCCTCTTCCGGGATATCGTGAAGCAAAGCCCATGGTGTTTACTGGGCTTTTCCCCATTGACAACAAACAATATGAAAACCTTCGCGATGCCCTTGATAAGCTGCGTGTAAACGATCCCTCGCTGACATGGACTCCCGAAACCTCCGTGGCGCTCGGTTTTGGCTTTCGCGTAGGATTTTTGGGGCTTCTTCATATGGAAGTGGTTAAAGAACGCCTTGAGCGTGAGTTTGACCTTGATCTTATTGCCACAAGTCCCTCGGTGGACTATCACGTGTACAAAACCGATGGCTCTATGGTTGAAATTACAAGCCCTCAGGATCTACCTGACGTAACGCGTATCGATCGCATTGAAGAGCCGTATCTGAAGGCAAAGATTATTGTGCCTCCGGAATATGTTGGTGCGGTTATGCAGTTGGTTGTGGATCACCGCGGTATCTCTGAAGATATGGTATATCTGACCGATAAATCGGTTGAGATGCATCTTTCTATTCCTCTGGCAGAGCTTATTCTTGACTTCTTTGATCAGCTCAAAAGCCGTACAAAAGGTTATGCGTCACTTGATTACGAGTTTGATGATTATCGCCCGTCCGATCTGGTGAAGCTTGACATTTTGCTGGCGGGAGATGTGGTGGATGCCCTGTCGTTTATCGTGCATAAAGACAAGGCATATAGTCTTGCGCGTGGTCTGTGCGATCGGCTCAAGGGCATCATCCCTCAGCAGCTCTTTGAGGTACCCATCCAAGGCGCCATTGGTAACAAGATTATTTCTCGCTCCACGGTCCGCGCTCGCCGCAAGGATGTGTTGGCAAAGTGCTATGGAGGCGATATTTCCCGCAAGCGCAAGCTGTTGGAAAAGCAAAAAGAGGGAAAGAAGCGCATGAAGCAGATTGGTTCTGTGGAAGTTCCGCAAGAAGCCTTCCTAGCGGTTTTGAAAGTTGACGATGAGTGATTTTGTGAGTGGAGATATAGCGGAAATTCTTAAACAAGAGGCGGACTCAGCGGGTCTTGACGCTTCTCTTGCGCCGTTTACATCAGGGAATAGCCTGCGTGAACGCTTGGCACACAATCCGGTTCTTATGGCACCGATGGCAGGCGTGAGCGATGGGGCATACCGCCTTCTTGCACGAGCGGGTGGAGCGGCTCTAGCCTATACCGAGATGGTCTCTGTGGCAGGTATCCACTTTGGGGGCGAGAAAACCTGGCAGCTTGTATATCCGCTTGATCCTGAGCCGGACATTGCGGTTCAGTTGTTTGGGTCAAAACCTGAACAGTTTCGTGAGGCAGCCTCTCAGATAGCCGAACGTCTTGGGCCAAAGCTGACTCTTATCGACATCAACATGGCGTGTCCCGTGCCGAAAGTTGTCAAAAAAGGGGAGGGATCGGCTCTTCTCGACAATCCCGTTCGTGCGGCGGAGATTGTACGTGCGTGTATCTCAGAGGTAGACGTACCGGTTACGGCTAAGATTCGCCGGGGACGCACCGTAGGTTCAGAATGTGCACCTGAGTTCGCGCGAGCCTTGGAAGCGGCGGGAGCGGCGGCGGTAACCGTTCACGGGCGCTTTGCCTCGCAGCTCTATCAGGGCAAGGCTGATTGGAACTGCGTGGAGCGCGTGGTCTGTGCGGTTTCAATTCCGGTTATTGGCTCAGGGGATGTAATGAGCGCCCATGACGCTGCTCGTGTACTCAAAACAACAGGGATATCCGCAGTCATGCTTGCGCGCGGTACCTATGGAGATCCTTGGATATTTGCAAATACCAGAAGGGCCTGTGCTGAAAAAGAGTTGTTTTGCCCAACGCTTTCCCAGCGTCTGTCTGCGTTTAAGCTCCACGTGCATCTTCTGGAGGCCGCCCATATTCATATTGCGCGAGCGCGCAGCCTTTCAACATGGTATTTTCGCGGGGTACCTCATGCGGCGTATTGGCGCGGACGTTCGGTTCGTTGCGTAACGGCATCCGATTTTATACGTCTTGCCGATGAGTTGCTCTTTTGTGTGACGAATGAGATTGATCCGGAACGTGAGGATTATGCTGGGCGCTAGTGATAGGCCGGAATGCAGTTGGTCGGAGCGGTTGCATTTGAATGGCATACAAGCGCTCTATGTGCACATCCCGTTTTGTGCCCACAAGTGTGTCTATTGTGATTTTGCCTCGTGGGCTACGGCATCTTCCGACCCGCTGATGGCTCGCTATGAGGCTGCGATTGAATCCCAGATTCAAGAAGCGTATGCGTTGGGGTTGCTTGAAGATTGCCAAAGTGCGTATGTGGGTGGGGGGACGCCAACTCTTTTGGGGACTGGACTTGGCCGACTCGTTTCGTGCATTCGCGCAAAGGCTCCCATTGCCGAGTTCTCGTGTGAGGCAAATCCGGATTCACTTACCGATGAGGTGCTTCTCGCGCTCAAAGAGGCGGGTGCAACTCGTATTTCTTTGGGAGTGCAGAGTTTTTGTGATGCGGAGCTTCTCTGGCTTGACCGCATTCACAGCGCGAAGCAGGCGTTTGATCGGACGCGTGCTGCCGCTTCCATGGGCTTTGACGTGTCGTGTGATGTCATGTGTGCCTTAAAGAGTCAAACACAAAAATCGTGGCAGCAAACACTTGCAACGTTTTTGGAGCTTGATGTGGATCACGTGAGCGTGTATCCATTGTCCATTGAAGAGGGCACGCCGCTTGCAAAACAAACGGCAGGTGCAAAGACGCCTTGGAATGACTCAGACGTACAAGCCGGCCGTATGGAAGAGGCCGAGAAGATCCTTAAAGCCGCAGGTTATGCTCGCTATGAAGTAGCAAGCTATGCACGAAATCACAAAGTCTGTCGGCATAATCTTAGCTATTGGACTGCTCAGCCATATATAGGGCTTGGCACGGGAGCGGCGTCCATGTTGACACGTGAAGGCTACGATAAGCTTTGTACGATACAAACCTCACTTCCGCAGCCTCCAAAAGACGCATTTCGGGCTCGACTCAAGGTATGCGACGCCCGGCAATCAATTGCAGCCGGAAAGACACTTGCGGACACATCGTTTGACGTTGAGTTTTTGGACGTCTGTGAAGCCGCGGCTGAAGATCTTATGCTCGGAGCCCGCCTTACGCAGGGACTGTCACCGTCTTTGGTAGCATATGCACAGGAAGTTCTTGGAAAAGAGCGAGTGGAGGGGACACTGGAGAGCTGTGTGCACGATGGTCTTCTCGCCAGAACCGCAGCCGGTGCTTTGGCACCCACGGAGTCAGGCTGGCTTTTGGGCAACGAACTCTATGGGCGTCTTTGGGATTTGCATTAACATTGGTATTTGTGGGTACAATTTGCGAGGTTCGGTTCGCAATAATTTAATCACATGGTTGGAGATACTGCATGGCATCGATGAACGAGAAGGACTATTACGCCATTCTCGAAGTCTCAGAGACTGCTACTACCGAAGAAATCCGTAAGGCGTTTCAGGTAAAAGCACGTAAACTACACCCCGATGTTAATAAAGCACCCGATGCGGAAGCGCGCTTCAAAGAAGTTTCTGAAGCGTATGCGGTACTTTCCGATGAGGGAAAGCGTCGTCGCTACGATGCGATGCGCTCGGGTAATCCCTTTGCGGGTGGTTATGGTCCTTCCGGATCGCCTGCAGGCTCAAACTCATACGGTCAAGACCCCTTTGGTTGGGGATTTCCTTTTGGCGGCGTTGATTTTTCCTCGTGGCGCTCGCAAGGTTCACGGCGCTCACGGGCGTACAAGCCGCAAACCGGTGCCGATATTGAATATGATTTGACCCTTACACCCACGCAGGCTCAAGAGGGTGTACGTAAGGGCATCACCTATCAGCGTTTTTCTGTGTGTGAGGCCTGTCACGGTTCTGGTTCAGTGCATCACAGCGAAGCTTCCTCTACCTGTCCTACGTGTGGAGGAACTGGTCATATTCACGTGGATCTTTCGGGTATTTTTGGTTTTGGCACCGTTGAGATGGAATGTCCTGAGTGCGAAGGAACCGGACATGTGGTGGCAGATCCGTGCGAGGCATGTGGTGGCTCGGGACGAGTGCTTTCTGCCAGCGAAGTGGTGGTGAATATTCCGCCTCATGCGCACGACGGAGATGAAATTCGCATGGAGGGCAAGGGTAACGCCGGTACAAATGGCTCAAAGACAGGCGATTTTGTCGTGCGCGTGCGCGTTCCAGAAGAACAGGTTACCCTGCGCCAGTCAATGGGTGCGCGAGCAATTGGCATAGCACTCCCATTTTTTGCGGTTGACCTAGCTACGGGTGCTTCTCTTCTGGGTACGATTATTGTTGCGATGCTGGTTGTTTTTGGCGTAAGAAATATCGTAGGCGACGGCATTAAACGTTCACAGCGTTGGTGGAGAAATCTTGGCTATGCGGTAGTAAACGGCGCTCTGACAGGCATTGCGTGGGCACTGGTTGCTTATATGTTCTTTTCCTGTACGGCTGGTTTAGGCCGCTGGTAGGAGATATTTTGTAAGGAGAAGCGAGAAGGACGCAAGGCTGTTCTTCTCGCAAAAGACACACAAGTTTGTAGGTAATGGGGGACGTTAAGCGTGAAACCAAAGCGGGACTATTACGAGGTTTTGGAAGTTGAGAAGGACGCCGACCAGCGTACCATCAAGCGAGCGTTTTTGAAGAAAGCCCGTAAGCTGCATCCGGACGTATCAGATGATCCTAATGCCGAAGCTCTTTTTAAAGAGGTTAACGAGGCATACTCCGTTCTTTCCGATGAAACCAAGCGCGCCAACTATGACCGATACGGAGACGCAAGCGGCCCTGCCGGTTTTGGCGGCTCTTCAAGCTATGTTGATATGTCCGATATTTTTGGCGGAGGTTTTGGCGGCTTCAGCGATATTTTTGATTCATTCTTTGGAGGAAGATCGGGCCACGGCGGTGCGCATACACGGACGCGCGGCTCGGATATGGCTATACATCTCTCCATTACTCTTGAGGAAGCCGCTTGTGGGACGCATAAAACAATCGCCTACGACAGACTATCTCCCTGTGATGACTGCAACGGATCCGGCGTGGCAGAAGGAGGACATATAACAACATGCCCGCGTTGCAAAGGAACGGGCGTGGTCGTACAGGTTCAAAAAACGGTTTTCGGTCAAATGCAGACGCAGGCGGTTTGTCCCGAGTGCGCCGGTACCGGAAAAAAGATTGATAAGCCCTGCGAAACGTGTGGGGGAGAAGGTCGTACTCCCGATCACGAGCACCTGCGTATCGATATTCCCGCCGGCATTCATTCCGGTCAGTCTCTTGTCATTAAAGGAAAGGGAGAGGCCGGTGTGCGTGGGGACACAACGGGAGACCTCATTGTAACCGTGGAAGTTTCTCCTCACGAGACGTTTGAGCGCCGTGGAGACGATCTGTACATGAGCGTTTCCATAGACTCGCTTCAGGCTATTGTGGGAACGTCCGTCATGGTTGATGGTATTATGCGAGACGAACGTGTTGAGGTAAAAATTCCTGCCGGATGTCAATATGGTCAGCAAATCATAGTGAGTAATCACGGCATGCCTCAGGTGAATGGAATTTCTCGAGGTAATCTCATAGTAATGGTTCAAATCACTACGCCAACGGATCTTACCTCTGCGCAACTGTTGGATCTTGCCGCTCTTGTCGCCCAAAGAAGCTCGGACGTTCTGTCTGAAAAAGACATAAAAGAAGCTGCCTCTGAGGCAAAAAAGAAGCATCCACGGCCGCATAAGAAATCGAGAAAGTAGTATGGCAAACAAAGAGGCCAAAGGAGTGGCTCTGCTCAACTTGGGGTGCCGTGTCAACCGTGTTGAGCTTGATCTTATGGCTTCCGACCTTATACAGCTTGGCTGTGCGATTGTAGAGCCCGAGGATGCCGCGGCTATTATTGTTAATACCTGCGCCGTGACCGCCGAGGCGGAGGCAAAAACAAGGAAAGCCATACGCCATGCGGCGGCTCTTCCGCATGCGCCTCTTGTTGTGGCAACCGGGTGTGTCGCAAGTCTTTTTGCAGACGAGCTTTCCTCTCTGGCACCCAATGTTGTCGTTGAGGTACATAAAGACATGGTTGCCGAAGTGGTGATGCAGGAGCTTGGCTGTGCTCTTGACGGAGTCACCGATGAGGGGTACCTCCTGCAAAAGCCAACCCCCACCGGACGCACCCGTCCGGGCATCAAGATTCAGGACGGCTGCAATAATCGCTGCAGTTATTGTATTGTGTGGAAGGCACGAGGGGCTGCTCGCTCGCTTGATCCGGCTGAGGTATTGAGGCAAATCCAAGAAGCCCAGGAAGCCGGAGCTCATGAAGTGGTGCTTACCGGCATTAATTTGGGTAGCTATACCTCGCGCTTTGCCGAGAAGGACGTGCGGCTTCCCGGGCTTTTACGTCTTATATTGAGAAAAACAACGATAGAGCGTGTGCGTCTGTCTTCGCTTGAGCCTCCTGACGTGAATGAAGCTCTTCTCGAGTCCATTGCGGCGTCCCATGGTCGTATAGCGCCCTTTTTACATATATGCCTGCAGTCCGGCTGCGACGAGACGCTGCACCGTATGAGACGTGCATACGGAGCTGAGCTCTATCGCAGTGCCGTTGCTGCGGCACGTACGTATCTTCCGCAGGTAGCTCTTGGCACCGATCTCATCGTTGGATTTCCGGGAGAAACGCAAGAAGAATTTGAGGAATCGTATGCGTTTTGTAAGGAAATGAATTTTTCAAAGATGCATCTCTTTCGGTACTCAAAGCGTCCCGGCACGCCGGCGGCAGACGCCCCCAACCAGGTTCCGCCGCAGATAATGGCCGCACGCGCCCATAAAATGCGGGAGCTTGCACAAAAGATGCGCTATCACAATGCGCAAAGACTCGTCGGAAGCACCGATTTGGTTATTGTGCAGCGTCCGGGCAAAGCGGTTTCAAGCGGCCTTTTTGACGTAATGATTGATGAGGACATCCCGCTTGACTCACTTATACCGGTACATTTTGAATCTGTTTTAAAGGACGCTACACTTAAGGCATCGATTATTACGGCGTAGAGGAGGACCATGGAGCCAACACAGGTGCGCTTAACCATTCCGGATTCAGTTGATCCTACGGCCGTTATGGGGCCCTCCGACATATTGCTCCGACGCATAGAAGGAGTTTTCAAAGCTCTCATTTCCGTGCGAGGGACCACCATCACTATTTCCGGTTCTGCCCACGATGTTGAGCAGGCTCTTATCATCTTCTCAAATCTGATTCAGATGGTTGAATCAGGAGGCATTCCAACGGTTGCGGATGTGGACTTGTTGCTTGACCACATGGGGCATAAAAATCCCGCGAATCAAAAACCGCTTTCCAAGGGCATTCTCTTAACCTCTCGTGGACGCTCAATTCGACCGCAAACGGCAGGCCAAAAAAGATACGTCGATGCAATAGAAAACCATACCATCACCTTTGGTTTTGGCCCTGCCGGTACGGGAAAGACATATCTGGCCATGGCCATGGCAATTGCATCTCTTAAACGTAAGGATACCGGCCGTATCGTGTTGGTGCGTCCCGTGGTTGAGGCGGGTGAGTCTTTGGGGTTTTTGCCGGGAACTCTTGAGGAAAAACTTGATCCCTACATTCGTCCTCTATACGACGCACTTTTTGACATGCTTGAGAGAGACCGTGGAAATTCCCTCATTGAACAGGGAGTAATTGAAATTGCTCCGCTTGCGTTCATGCGTGGACGAACCATGAATGATGCTTTTGTCATTCTCGATGAGGCGCAAAATACCACACCGGAGCAGATGAAAATGTTTCTCACCCGTCTGGGCTTTTCGTCAAAGTTTGTCATAACGGGAGACGCAACGCAGCGAGATCTTTTGGGTGAAAGCGGACTGAGCGTCGCGCGCCAAATACTTTCGGACATTGATGACATTGCGTTTGTTGATTTAGGCAAAGAAGATATTGTTCGACATACCCTTGTTGCTAAAATTGTTGATGCATACGAACAAAGCGAGAAGAACCAACCCCTCAAAAGGAGACCTCCAACCCATGCATAATGAATACGACATTTCTGTCTCAGATGGTGTTGAGCTTCTCATACCTGAGGATGAGATTATTTCTACCTGTAACTTTGTGCTTGCGCAAGAGAAGGTAGTGCGTTCCTGCATGGTGTCAATTTCAATAGTGAGTGATGAGGAGATCCGCACCGTTAATCGTACCTGGCGCAATACGGATGCGGTCACAGACGTCATTTCTCTTGAGGTGGAAAGACCCAACGATGAAGACTTGGCACCCGGTGAGCCTTGTGAGCTGGGAGATATCTTGCTTGCTCCGGCATGTATCAAACGGCAGGCAGCAACCTATCACACAACGCCGGCCGACGAATTTCGCTTGATGCTGGTTCATGCAATGCTTCATCTTTTGGGCTACGATCATCTGAATGACGAGGAAGCCGAATGCATGGAGGCGCGTGAAGACGCACTTGTTGCTATGATTAAAACGGATAATCCCATTGCTTTTGTAACGTTTACCCGCCATCGTGAGGGGACAGACGAATGATTCCGGGCTCAAGAGGCAAACATACGAGTTATCGCAGGAGCTTTCTTTTTGCTGTTCAGGGCTTCAGAAGTGCCGTTCAGCAAGAGGCAAACCTCAAGCGTATGCTCGGTATTGCGGCGGTGGTTTTGGTTGTAAGCCTCTTTATAGGACTGGATCTTTTTGGCTGGATTGTCATAGTAGGGTGTATAGGGGCAGTTATCTCAGCGGAACTCATGAACACCGCGGTTGAGACCGTTGTTGATTTGGTTTCTCCGGAGTTTCATCCGCTGGCCGGAAAGGCAAAAGACATTGCCGCTGCCGCTTCATGGTTCATGAGCGGAATTTCCGCAATCGTCGGTATTCTCGTTTTTATTCGAGCTCTTTTTCATCTGTAGGTATATACGAGGAGGTTTTTGTGGCGGATCTGCCTGTGATATCAGAACATCCCTTTAAAAGTGGTTTTGTCGCTCTTGTAGGCAGGCCAAGCGTGGGTAAGTCAACGCTTTTAAATGCGTGCCTGAAAGAAAAGATTGCCATTACCTCGCCTGTGGCACAAACAACGCGCCGTCGTCTTCGCGGGGTGGTAAATGGCCCCAACTTTCAGCTGGTTATTATTGACACGCCCGGGTTGCACAAGCCAAAAGACGCCCTTGGCAAAGAGCTCAACAAGACTGCATTAGGTGAGCTTAACGATGCCGATTGCGTTGCGTTTCTCATTGATGCGACAAAGGCCGTTGGCCGTGGTGATGAGTGGGTGGCAAAGCACGTCAGCGCGGCACGAGCTTCATATAAGCTGCTTGTTATAACCAAGGCCGATCTTGCAGATCAAGAGAAGGTGTCCGCTCAGCTTGAGGCGGCGCAGAAACTCGGCCACTTCGATGACGTGCTGGTGCTATCCGCAACGGAGAACTTCAACGTCCAGGCGTTTGTCGCCCGTGTCGCAGAGCATCTTCCTGAAGGACCCAAGTGGTTCCCGGATGATATGGACGTTGATGCGTCTGACGAAGATCTTGTGGCAGAGTTCATCCGAGAGAAGCTCTTACACAATCTCCGTCAAGAAGTACCTCATTCAATTGGCGTCGTCTGCGATAAGCTTGAGTTTTTAAGCGATACCCACGCCTCCATTGCCGCAACCATCCTTGTTGAGCGTGAAAGTCAAAAGGGGATCGTAGTTGGACAAGGCGGGTCAATGATTAAGCGTATAGGCATTCAAGCGAGAAAAGATTTGGAAAAACTGTTCAACTGTTCGGTATATCTTGACCTCCAAGTTCGTGTTCAGCCGCAATGGCGAAAAGATGCCAATGAGATTCGCCGCCTGGGATATGCGTTTGAGGATTAATCGTGGCTGCCAGACGTACACGTCGAATAAAAGCTCTTGTTTTAGACAGAACCAAGCTTGGCGAGCAAGATCTTATCCTGACCTGTCTTACTGACACGGGAGAAGAGCTGCATGCCGTGGCAAAGGGAGCCCGAAAACCGGGCGGTCGTCTCGCTGCTCGGACTGAACTATTCTCTGAAGTTGACATGCTGGTTGCCGAAGGAAGATCCCTCTTTGTGGTCTCGGAAGCATCGCTTCTGAGCGCTCACGAGAAGATCCGAGGTGACCTCTCGCGGGTATCCGCGGCATCGACTCTCTGTGAGATAGCACGTTTTACCTGTATTGAAGGATATACCGACACCTTTTTATTTCCCATTCTTTCGCGTGCGCTTACTGCGGTGGAGAGAGCATCGGATGAAGCGCACCAAGACGTTATAGTGGCTGCATATGTCTTTAAGGTGCTTGCACATGGAGGCTGGCGTCCGGAACTTAATTCGTGCATTGCCTGTGGGGATGAAGCCCCCACGTTCTTCTCGCCACGTGCGGGAGGTGTGCTGTGTGCGTCATGTGCCCGGGAAGTTGAAGGGGCGGAGGCGCTGAGTGCTTCACAACGGGCGTGGCTCGCGTCTCTTATCTCATTGACGTTTGACCAAATTGAAGAAGTTGCGATTGACGCTGAAACGGCATTTTTTCTTTTGAGCTTGGCTCATATGTGGGCGGCTACGCACTTAGACGCCCGTCTTCGAGCTTTTGAGTTTTTATTGAGTGTGTAGGTATGGTGCTCGCGGTAGTTTTTTGGTAAACTTTCTCAGGTTAGTACCTCACTCTTAGCAAATTGTCACTGCCGGCGTTTGTTCAGTGTGAGGCGAATATATGAAAGGTGGTTTTATTTTTATGGCAGTTTCCAAGGAACGTAAGGCTGAGCTTATCAAGCAATACGGCAAAGACGAGAAGGACTCCGGTTCGGCTCCGGTACAGGTTGCTCTTTTAACCGAGCGCATTCGTGAGCTTACTGAGCACATGAAGTCACACCAGAAAGACTTCCATACCCGTCGCGGTCTTTTGATGCTTGTTGGTAAGCGTCGTCGTCTTCTTTCCTATATCAAGAAGAATGACATTGAGGAATATCGTGAGCTTATCAAGAGTTTGGGTATCCGCGATAACATCCAGTAACGTGGTATTCAAAGGGCGCCGCAACTGGCGCCCTTTATGTTTGTGAGCCCGTCTGCAATGGGGCAGGCGGAGATAGAAGAGGAATATATATGGCAAAAGTAACACACGAGTTTGACCTGTATGGTAAGCACTATGTACTGGAGGCGGGAGAACTCGCAAAACAGGCAACCGGTGCTTGTGTGGTTAAGTGCGGGGATTCTACGGTACTTCTGACCGCAGTTGTCTCGAAAGAGCGTAAAGATTACGATTTCTTCCCCTTAACCGTTGATTTTATTGAAAAGATGTACGCCGTGGGACGTATTCCCGGCGGGTATCTTAAGCGCGAAGCTCGCCCAAGCGAGAAGGCCACGCTTATCGCTCGTATGATTGACCGTCCGCTGCGTCCTTCGTTTCCTGAGGGATTCCGCAATGAGGTGCAGGTTGTGGCAACCTCGCTTGTTGCGGATCAAATTAACGCGGTTGATACCATTTCTGTCATGGGTGCGTCAGCCGCGCTACATATTGGTGGCGTGCCGTACGAGGGTCCTTTAGCCTGTGTCAGAATCGGGCGCAATAGCGAGACCGGAGAGTTTCTCGTCAACCCAACCTATGAAGAGCGCGATCACTCCGATCTTGATCTTGAGCTTGCGGGTTCTGCAACCTTTATTTCAATGCTTGAGGCCGGTGCCCACGAGATTTCAGAAGAGGACATGCTGTCAGCTATGGCCTTTGGACAAGAGGCGATTGCGGCATTTTGTGAAGAGCAAAAGAAGTTCTTTGAGAAGTGGGAAGCAGTTAACGGTCCTATCGAGAAGCGCGAGTATATTCTCGATGAGCCAATTCCCGAGGTACATGAGCGCATCTTTGCTCACTATGATGAGATGAGCGCGGCCTTAAAAGATGCCGATAAGCAATCTCGTATGGCCAAAGTGGCCGATCTTATGGAGACAATCAAGGCTGAGTTTAACGAGGAAGAGCAGGAGGAGTGGAGCCGCGCCATTGCCGTCGAGCTCAAGAGCCTGGAAAAGCACGCCATGCGCGTTATGGTTGTTGAGACAGGCGAGCGCGTTGACGGACGTGCGGCCGATGAGATTCGACCCATTATGGTGAAGCCTGATTACCTGCCTTTAGTACACGGATCGGGTCTTTTCCAGCGCGGTCAAACGCAGGTTCTCTCCATCTGCACCCTTGGTATGCTCAATGAATGGCAGCGTCTTGATACCATTGAGCCCGTTGATGGCAAGCGCTATATCCACCATTACAACTTCCCGCCGTTCTGCACCGGAGAAACCGGCCGCATGGGAAGCCCCAAGCGTCGTGAGATTGGTCATGGAGCTCTTGCAGAGCGAGCTCTGCTCCCCGTTATTCCCTCCGAGGACGAGTTCCCTTACGCAATTCGCGTGGTTTCGGAGGTCATGGAGTCCAACGGTTCTTCTTCAATGGCTTCTACCTGTGGATCGACGCTTGCTCTTATGGATGCCGGTGTGCCGCTGGTACGCCCTGTCTCCGGTGTGGCCATGGGCCTTATTCAGGAGAATGGCAAGACGGTTGTCCTGACGGACATTCAGGGTCTTGAAGACTTCCTCGGTGATATGGACTTCAAGGTAACCGGTACAACCAAGGGCATCACGGCGATGCAGATGGACAACAAGGCCACCGGTCTTACCCCTGAGATTTTGCGTCAGGCGCTTATGCAGGCTCATGAGGGTCGGATGTTCATATTGAACAAGATGCTTGAGGCAATTCCTGCACCACGTGAAGAAACGAAAGAGACGGCCCCTCAGATTCTCTCGCTTTCCATTCCTACCGATAAGATTCGCGACGTTATCGGAAGCGGCGGCAAGGTTATTCGTGGTATCCAGGAAGACACCGGTGCAACCGTTGACATCCAAGAGGACGGATCGGTCTTTATCGCCGGTACGAACGGAGCTGCCGAGGCCGCTGCGGAGCGCATTAAGGCCATCGTTAAGGTTCCTGAAGTAGGCGAGGAATATACCGGTCGCGTTGTGGGCATTCAACCGTTTGGTGCCTTCGTTGAGCTTTTGCCCGGTAAAGATGGCTTGCTCCACATTTCTCGTGTCGCGCAGGGTCGCGTTGAGAAAATTGAGGACGTTCTTTCCATCGGAGACGAAGTGAAGGTTCGCGTTCTTGAAGTTGACGAGAAGGGCAAGATTTCCCTCGATCGTCTCGATAAGCCTGAAGTTCCTGCCGGATCTGGCAAGAAGAACGAGGAAAGGCGCGTCCGTCGCCATCCTGGCGACAATGGAAGCTCAAGTGAGCATCGTCAGCCGCGTCGTCATCATGACGCGTAAGGTTTTTGCATAGATTTCTTGGCAGCCAATAAAGCTGATAGCAAAACCCCAGTGAAATACTGGGGTTTTGTGTATTTTGGGGTATAAGTTTGCGTTTTTTACTAAGATGGCAATCGAGCAAACTTTTGTACGAGTTTTAAAATATAATAAATACTAACTGTATGTTTAGCGTAGACGATAGGCGAGAAGTGTTTCTCGCCAAAAAATAGTTCCACAAGCAGAGAAATCTGCTCTACGAAAGGATTTGTTCTTAATGCCAAAAAGAGAAACACCCTTAAAGATTATTCCTATGGGTGGTTTAGACGGCATTGGTAAAAACATGACCGTCTTTGAGTACGGCAATGATATGGTTCTTATCGATGCCGGCCTTATGTTTCCCGATGACGAGCAGCCGGGCATTGACCTCGTGCTTCCCGACTATACGTATGTTCTGGAGAACGAGCATAAGCTGCGCGCCATCTTGATCACCCATGGTCATGAAGACCACATTGGAGCCTTGCCTTACCTTTTGATGGATTTGACCCGCAAAGTCCCTATTTATTCCAGCAAGCTTTCTTTGGGCTTTATTGAAGGTAAGCTGTCGGAGCATTCCATAACCGGTGTAAAGCTCTGCGAGGTCAACGACGGCTCAAACATTCACTTCGGTGCGTTTGATGTCACGTTTTTCTCGATGACTCACTCCATTCCGGCTGCGTTTGGCGTGCATATGAAAACGCCTGCGGGTTCTTTGATGCATACGGGAGACTTTAAGCTTGACCAAACGCCCATTGACGGCGTGCGTCCCAACTATGCCGCCATTACCAAATTTGCTTCAGAAGGCCTTGACCTTTTGCTCTCCGATTCCACCAATGCAAATCGTCCCGGCTTTACACCATCCGAGGCTGCGGTAGGCCCTGCACTGAGGCATATCATTAAAAACGCAAAGGGCCGTGTCTTTGTGGCGTCCTTCTCGTCTCATATTCACCGGTTGCAGCAGGTATGTGATGCTTCCGTTGCGGTAGGTCGCAAGGTGGTGGTGACGGGACGTTCCATGATTACCAACACCAAGGTGGCGCGCGATCTTGGGTACCTCAACATTTCCGACAAGAACATTGTCGATGCATACGATGTTGATAAACTTGCGGATGATCGCATTGTTGTCTTATGTACGGGCTCACAGGGAGAGCCGCTTTCGGCGCTTGCCCGTATGGCCAACGGCGAGCATAAATCGCTGACCATCCGTCCGCAAGATACCGTGATTATTTCCGCAACGCCGGTTCCGGGTAACGAGAAAAGCGTGCAGTCCATTATCAATTCGCTTTCCAAAATAGGCTGTGCCATCTACGACAAGTCAAAAACGCTCGTTCATGTTTCCGGTCACGGTAGCCAAGAAGAGCTCAAGCTTGTTTTGGGTATGGCGCGCCCGAAGAACTTTATGCCGGTACACGGAGAGGCCGTACACCTTCGCGCTCATGCGGAGCTTGCAAAACAGATGGGCATCCCCGATAAGCACATCTTCATTTTGGATAACGGAGACTCGCTTGAGATGCGTTCGGGAAAGATAAAGCGCGGAAAGTCCGTTGAGTCCGGCGTTGTCTTTGTGGACGGTCTGTCGGTAACTGAATCCAATCCCGTGGTACTGCGCGATCGCCAGCGTCTTGCCCAGGACGGCATTGTTACGGTTGTGGTAACCCTTGTAGGTCGCAGCAGAAGGGCAGGCGTGGTCGAGGTGTCCGGTCGAGGTGTCTCGTTTGCCACGGACGACGAACTCATGGACGGTGCCCAGAATTTAGTCCGCACGCAAGTGGATAAATTCTCTAAGTCTGAAGGTTCAAGCCCTGAAGCAATGCGTAAAAACATCAGAAATTCTCTCTCCAATTTCCTTTGGACTAAAACACATACTCGTCCAATGGTCATTCCGGTTGTTATGGAGGTCTAAGCCGAATGCCCGCTAAACGTAGCTCAAATGCAGCAAAACGAGGAACCCGTTCAGGTCGTTCTACTCTTTCCAAAGGTCTTACACCTGTTCAGAACGATATTATCGGCGTTGTTCTTGCGGTGCTTGCCATAGCACTGTTTGTCTCAGTACTGGTGCCTACTTCAGCCGTGGTGACACATGCAACGGGCCATGCTCTCAGGTTGTGCTTCGGTACCGGTGCGCCTCTTTTTCCCATTGCGCTTTTTGTGGTTGCCATGACCTTCTTTATGCGAAATGAAGGATCCATTTCTACACGCATTGCAACGGGGCTGGTTCTTGACGTGCTGGCTGCCCTTGCACTGATTTCCCTGAACTTTCCCGGAGCAGAAGCAAATCCGCAGAGTTTGTTGTATGCCGCAAACCTTGAAGCTGCCGGCGGCTATGTAGGAGGCGGCATAGCGCTGGTACTCTTGCAGTTGCTTGGACGTATTGTAGGAAACATTTTTTTGTGCGGCGTGCTTATTGCAGGCATTGTTGTTTGTGGCTTCTCAATTTCTGACATGGTCATGCGCGCCTCAGGGCACCTTGATGATTTGCGAGAAGAACATCGTCTGCGCAAAGAAGAGCGTCTGGCCAAGCAGGAAGAAGCCTCGTGGGATGAAGGAGATGCTGCTCCTCAAAACAAGAGGGGACGCAAGGACTCTCGTCGACCGTCGCTTTTTGATGAGACGGGAGAAGGAAAAACCACCTTCATTGGGGATCGAAAGACCAGTGTCTTGCGCCGTCGTGCACAAAAATTTGAAGAAGATGAGGCGCGTGAGGATGCAGGAGATGCTCCTACGAGTCTTTTAGATAAGGCAAAAACAACGCTTCTCGCACAGGATACCCACGCGGAAAAAGACTGTACGGATTCCTTGGATACACAGACGTCTGAGAAGACGAGGAAAAAGTCCGGATCTCGTAAGCAGAAACACGACGTTCCGGATTTTCTTGCAAACCCCGATGCGCTTAAAAGACCCGGCGATGACGACAGCACCTATGAGCTTCCGCCCTTCTCGCTTTTAAAGACAAATGCCAACTCGGGGAAGTCAGCCGTCTCCCAAGATGAACTTGAGGCTACCGCGCAGCGCCTCCAATCAACACTGGAGGAATTTGGTCTTTCCAGTCAGGTTGTTGGTTGGGTGTCCGGCCCTTCGGTTACCACGTTTAAAATCTCAATGGGTGAGGGAGAGAGGGTCAACAAGATAACAAATCTTGAGGATGACATTGCTCTTTCTCTGGCGGCAAAATCGGTACGTATCTTTGCTCCTATTCCGGGGACATCGCTTGTGGGTATTGAGATACCCAATGAAAAGTCACAGGCGGTTAACCTTGCGGACGTGCTCCCTTATGCAAAAGGCGGCCCTCTTGAATGTGCGTTTGGCCGCGATTCCGAAGGCAAGCCTATCGTGGTTGATTTGGCAAGCCTCCCTCACTTATTGGTGGCAGGTACGACGGGCTCAGGTAAGTCGGTGCTTTTGAATGCCATAGTGATGTCGATGTTGATGCGTACCACACCGGAACAGGTACGTCTTATTATGGTGGATCCAAAGCGCGTTGAGTTTACCGGTTATGCCGGCCTTCCTCACTTGTATGTTCCTGTGGTAACCGAGCCCCGCCAGGCTGCAAGCGCGCTTCAGTGGGGTGTCACTGAGATGGAGCGTCGCCTCAAGGTGTTTGAGCACTATAAGGTGCGTGAAATTAAGACGTATAACAGAAACGTTGACGGTGGCAAATATGCCGACATGGAAAATCCTCCCAAGCACATGCCGTATTTTGTAATTGTCATCGACGAGCTGGCTGACCTTATGATGGTTGCGGGCAAAGACGTGGAATCTTCCATTGTCCGCATTGCACAGCTTGGTCGTGCGGCCGGTATCCACTTAATTGTTGCCACACAGCGTCCTTCTGCAGATGTTGTCACGGGTCTCATCCGCGCCAATATCGACAACCGAGTAGCCCTTTCCGTTGACAATTCCATCAACTCACGCATTATTTTGGATCAAAAGGGTGCCGAGCAGCTGCTTGGCCGCGGTGACATGCTGGTAAAGCTTCGTGGAAGCAAGCCCAAACGCGCACAGGGATGTTGGGTTTCCGACGAGGAGATCGAGCAAACCGTCAAGTATATACGCGAGCAACGTACCGCTGAGTATCACGACAATATCCTGACGGTTGCAGTGCCCAGCCAGGTTGATGGCGGCGCATCTGCCGGCGCTTCTCGCGAAGATGACCCGCTTATTTGGGAGGCCGCCCGAATTATTGTTGACTCGCAGTTGGGATCGACGTCCAGTTTGCAACGTGCTCTTTCTGTGGGATATGCTCGTGCTGGTAGAATTATGGATATGCTTGAAGCAAAGGGAGTTGTTGGTCCGGCTAACGGCTCCAAGCCTCGTGAAGTTTTGATTGATAAAGATGCACTTGAAGAGTTGAAAGTGCAGGACGCAGCCTATAAGGAGGTCGAGTAAGCATGCCACGCCCGCGTTTTAGTGAGATGCTTGTTGCCCGCCGCCGCCAGCTTGGGATTTCAATTACCCAGGCATCAAAGACTCTGAAGTTAAAAGAGCAGGCGCTTATTGCCTTTGAAGAAGGCGATTTTGAAAATATTCCTCAAAGTGGTTATGCGCAGGGTATGTTGTCTTCGTATGCCCGCTATCTTGGACTCAATCCTCGAGAGGTCGTTGACCTCTTTCAGGAGGAAGTCTTTGAACATGAACACGGTACCTATTCGCATGAGCTTCGACGCAAGACACGCGATACGCAGTCGGGTCGTGGAATTTCGGGCTATGATGTTCCGAACGAGGCGGAGTCTCGTCCAAAAGCGTATGTACAGTATCATGGATTGCTTCCGACGGCCGGCGGTCCTGCAGGTGATATGGGTGCTTTTGCAACCACTTCAGGTGTGCGCTCACGCCAATCAAGTGTTCCTTTAGCAAGTTCTTCCAATGAGACAAATGCGTATTCGTTTTCCGAATACGCAACCGGTCATGCGTATAATGCTTCGGTTGATGCTTCTCAGAGGCAAAGTTCGGCGCGGGCTCGTACGCGCGGAGTCGCTGCGCGACGTCGTGTGGGGATTGCGGGAGTGTCCGGAACGGAAGGATCTTCTCGCTTGATTCGTGAAACACAATCATCTTCATATCCGCCGTCCTATGATCAAACGCGCATGATGTCTCGTGGTTCAAGGCTTGGTTCTCGCTCTGATGTAAGTACAAGAAGCGTGGGACCAAGTGAATATGTGGACGATTTGCACTACGATGATCCGGCGGCTCCGTACGAGCGCGCATCCACTATTTCAGGTCGCCGTGGTTCTCGCAATATTGCACGGGTGGACAGGCCAAATGTTCGCCGCCGTCAGCCGGCGGGATCGTCACCGCGTACGATGCGCCGTCCTCGTCGTCGTGGTATTTTGGGTGCTCTTGATGAGTTTTTCTCCAACCCCGCGCGGACTATTGCTACGATTGTCATTGCGCTTGCCATTATTCTGACGCTTATTATCATTTTCTCGGTTCGTACGTGTACTACCAGTAAAACAAATCCGGTTCCTTCACGTACGGTAAGCGTAAATAGCGAGTCCAAGACGCAGGAGAAGACTTCTTCAACGAATGCTTCTGATACCAATAAGACGACAGATACCAAGAAGGATTCTTCTGAATCAAAGAAGCCTGAGACAACGACGGAGACCAAAACAGATACAAAAGAGGTTGAAATCAGCGTTCCTGAGGGACAGGCGAGCTGGCTTGAGGTAAATGAAGACGGTACGTACACCGTGGCGGATAAAGTAACCGGACCATGGTCAAAGAAGATTACCGTAAAGGGCACATTGAAGATCCAATCGGGTGTTCCCGGTGCGGTTACCGTAAAGGTTAACGGAGAGACAAAGGCCTTTGAGATTAATTCGCAAGGGGTCGGCGTCATGACCATTAAGGGTTCGGATACGGACAATACCTCCTCAGACACTACGAATTCAACGACAAGTACGGAGTCGTCCAAGACAACCACGTCATCCGAGAACTCTCAGGGGAGCTCAAATACGGGTGCCAAGACGTCATCAACTTCAACCTCATCGTCAAACACGTCAAGCTCGTCAACCAACTAAGGGATATAAATTTCAGCGGCGAGAAGATCTTCTCGCCGCTTGTATACAAGGAGAGAATGTATGGCTAAAGAGTCCAGCTTTGATGTTGTGTCTGAAGTCGATTTGATGGAAGTCGATAATGCGTATCAACAGGCCGTTCGAGAACTTTCACAACGCTATGATCTAAAGGATTCCGGCGCAACGCTTGAACTTTCTAAAAAAGAAGGAACGTTTACCATTACGGCACCGGCGGATTTTGTCGCCGCACAGGTTCGTGATGTTTTGGGAAGTAAGCTTGTGAAGCGCGGTATTGATCTGAAGAGCGTGCGCTGGAAAGATCCCATTGCAGCCGCAGGCTCTACGGTTCGGCAAACGGGTGCGCTGGTACAGGGCATCGATCAAGAAACGGCAAAGCGTATTGCCAAAGATATTCGTGATATGAAGGTTAAGGCTAAAGCTACTGTTGAGGGTAATAAGTTACGAGTGACAAGTGCTTCTCGCGATACGCTCCAGTCTGTTATTGCATTTTTAAAGGAGCAGGAGTATGGTCAGCCCCTCCAATACACCAACTATCGATAAGAAGAACATCCTTTTTGTTACCTTGGGATGCGCAAAAAATGAGGTAGATACCGACCGCATGAGGGCCTTGCTTTTTGCGCAAGGGTTCTCTGAGGTTGATACACCCGATGAGGCCGATATAGTTCTGATTAACACCTGCTCTTTTTTGGCTTCGGCGACTGAAGAATCCATTGAGACTACGCTCCAGATTGCAGAAGGAGCATCTCACGGTGTTCGGAGTCTTCCTATTGTGATGTGTGGCTGCGTACCTTCCCGGTATGGATCAAAGCTTCCCGATCAACTTCCTGAGGTCGCTGCTTTTGTACGAGCAGATGAAGAAGACGGTATCGTTGACGTGGTGTCTGAAGTTCTGGGAATCGAGCGCACGCCCCAATCTGTTATTGCGGCGCATGGCATGCTTCGCACTGTTGAGGGAGCAAGCGCGTACGTAAAGATATCTGATGGCTGCGATAGGTTCTGTGCATTTTGCGCCATCCCCTATATTCGAGGTCATTATCAATCCCGCCCCGCAGATGAAATCTTGTCGGAAGTCTCTTCTCTCATGGAGGGAGGAGTTCGTGAAATCATCCTTATCGGACAAGATACCGGCATTTGGGGAAATGATATTGCAAAGACCAACACCGGTGAGGTTCCTACGCTTGCGTGGCTTATGCGCCAGGTTGCTCAGGTTGTGCGGCCGTATAACGGATGGGTCCGCGTGCTGTATCTTCAACCGGAAGGCATGACCGATGAACTTATCTCTACCATCAGAGATACCCCTGAGTGTCTGCCGTATATTGACATTCCCATTCAGCATTGCAGCGAACGTGTTCTTGCACGTATGAGTCGCTCGGGCTCGGCCTCTGAGCTGCGTAGTCTTTTTGATCGACTGCGTCGTGAAATCCCCGGTATGGTACTTCGAACAACCGGCATGTGCGGCTTTCCCGGTGAGACGGAAGAAGAGTCGGACGAGCTTTACGACTTTATTCAGGAGCAGGAATTTGACTACACCTCGGTCTTTACCTATTCTCCGGAGGAGGGAACGGCGGGGGCGTCGATGCCTAACCAAGTTCCTGATGAGATAAAGATGGAGCGTACGCAGCGACTTATTGACCTTGTGGAAGAGCTTGGTTTTGCGGGCACTGCTCGTCATGTGGGGGAGCGGTGCGAAGTAATTATCGATGGCGTTGAGGATACCGATGAGGGGTTTGAACTTATCGGACACGCGTGGTTCCAGGCGCCGGACTGCGACGGTGCGGTACACATTGCCAACGGAGAGGCCCGTGTGGGCGATATTGTTCTTTGCGATTTGGTTGATTCTTTTTGCTACGAAATTATTGGTGAGATTGTTGGCGAGAAGAACAGGTAATTGGGGGTTTTCTCGTGTCTAAAAAAATGTGGACACCGGCAAATATTGTAACCTGCGCCCGTGTGGTGCTGGTGCCCGTATGGTTGCTTCTCGCACAACTGCTGGGACGCTCGGTTGCCATGGCCGCCACTGAGGGCGGTGTGTCCATAGGGGCTTTCGCGGTGTTTTTGAGCTACGTGGTGATTTCTCTTACCGATAAGCTCGATGGCTATCTTGCGCGCAGCAGAAATGAAGTGACGGTTTTCGGGAAGTTTCTTGATCCTATCGCCGATAAGCTTGCTGTTGTTGTGGCACTTTTTGTACTGCTTGAGTGGCATATGGTATCTCCGTGGGTTCTTCTGGTAATTGTGGCGCGTGAATTTCTCGTATCGGGTCTACGTATGGTCGTTGCCTCGGAAGGTACCGTGATAGCGGCATCAAATCTGGGGAAGTGGAAAACCGCGACAACGATGGTTGCCATATGTGGCCTTTTGTTCTTGACCGTCATTCCCTCCGGAGCCATACAGGAAGGTCTCGGTTTTCTTTTTACGGCGCTTATGTGGGTTGCCGTTGCTTTGACGGCATGGAGCGGTATCGACTACTTTATAAAGTCGTGGACGGTCATTGCCAAAGGAGAATAGCTCATGGCCTCATCAGCGCTTGACGAAAAAATTCTTGGCGAAAAAATTGTAAATCTTGCAACTTTGGTTGTTCATGAGGCGGCTGACGCTCATGTAAGCGTTGCGTCGGCGGAGTCGTGCACGGGAGGTCTTGTTGCGGGTGCTCTTACCGCAGTACCAGGGTCTTCTGAAGTGCTTCTCGGCTCGGTAGTGAGTTATGCCATTTCAATCAAACAAAAGGTACTTGGTGTTTCAAAAGAGATATTTGACGATCCAAAACTCGGTGCCGTTTCTGAACCGTGCGCTTGTCAGATGGCTTTAGGCGCGCAACGTCTTATGGGAACCACCTTGGCTGTTTCCGTAACCGGTATTGCGGGGCCAAGTGGAGCAGAACCCGGAAAACCCGTTGGAACGGTGTGGTTTGGTCTTTCAACGCCTCTGGGCACTCGTGCTCATGTCATGCACTTTGAAGGCAGCCGCAATGAAGTTCGTCTCCAAGCGGTAATTCATGCACTTGAGCTTCTTCGTGATGAAATTGTGGAGAGTTCAAATTCTCAATAGATGGCTTTTCGACAATCCATTTTTTAGAGCAACGATGTCTTCCAGCAGGTTTATGTTTTTATGTGTGTTCTTCTTGCAATATGCGTCAAAATTGTGTCAGATAACCGTCAAATATCAGACAAATTGCTTCAGTAGAATCATCGATAAAGTGTTGACTTAGAACGCTTGTTCCTATAGGATGTTTACAGTTCAAGTGCAAGGAGAAGCAATGGCAAAAAAGCAGGTTATCAGGGAAATCAAGCCTCGTACTACCGGTGAAGAGAGAGACCGAGTCCTTGAGACAACCACCTCAGAAATAGAGAAAAAATTTGGCAAGGGTTCCATCATGAGGCTTGGTGACGGAGGGCCTTCCTTTGATATTCAATCTATCCCCACGGGTTCAATTGCATTAGATGCAGCCCTGGGCATCGGTGGTGTTCCACGCGGTCGAATTATTGAAATTTATGGTCCTGAATCTTCAGGCAAGACCACTCTTTCTCTTGAGATTCTTGCTGAAGCACAGGCTCTTGGTGGTGTTGTTGCGTTTATTGACGCAGAACACGCACTTGACCCAGGATATGCTGCACGTATTGGCGTTGATATTGACGAGGTGCTTATATCACAGCCTGATACCGGAGAGCAAGCGCTTGAAATTTGCGACATGCTGGTTCGCTCCGGTGCCATTGATGTTGTGGTAGTAGACTCCGTTGCCGCCCTTGTTCCTCGCGCGGAAATTGAGGGTGAGATTGGTGACTCAAGTGTTGGTCTTCAAGCACGTCTTATGAGTCAGGCACTTCGTAAGTTAGCAGGGTCACTTTCCAAATCAAACACAACATGTATATTCATCAATCAGCTTCGAGAGAAGATTGGCGTCATGTTTGGTAATCCTGAAACTACCTCAGGAGGACGTGCGCTTAAATTTTTCTCTTCGGTTCGTATGGATATTCGTCGCATCGATAGCATTAAAGTCAATGGTGATGTAGTAGGCAACCGTGTTCGTGTAAAGGTTGTTAAAAATAAGGTGGCTCCACCTTTTAAGCAGGCTGAGTTTGACATTATGTACGGCAAAGGCATCTCTAAAGAAGGTTCCATTCTTGATATGGCCGTTGAAGAGGAGATTGTAAACAAGTCCGGTTCTTGGTTTACCTATGAAGGAGAGCGCCTTGGTCAAGGAAGGGAAGCGGCAAAAGCCTTCCTTCTTGAAAACCCACAGCTTATGGAAGAAATAGACCATAAGGTTCGTTTGGCTGTTGGCCTTATTGAAGATGAAGATGCTGCTGTAGGTTCTCCTGTAATACCAGCAGAGACTGAGATTGCACAATAGTGGCGGATTTTACGTGGAGTATTGTTTTTCCCGAGAAAAAGAAGACAACACTCAATCGAAAAAAACCTTGTGCAACAATTTTTCTTTCGTCTGATGCACATGGAGATGAGAAGCTTTTTGTTCCTATAAACGTAGCAAAAAAGGTAGTCGCTCTTGATAAGGAATCTCAGTTGGATTCTGTTTCAAGGTCAGAGTTCCTCCAAAAGCTTACGCTTATACAAAAAGACCTTGTTCGTGTTCGTATTGAGGCTCTGCTGCAACGGCGTGATTATTCAACGTTTGAACTTTCAGAAAAGTTACGCTTGGACGGTTTTTTTATTCCCGTTGTTGAAAAATCCGTTGCACGTGCCGTTGAAGTGGGCCTTCTTAACGATCAACGATATGCCGACCTCTATGTTCGATCAAAGGTTTCACAAGGGTGGGGTCCTCTCAAGATTTCCCGTGAGTTAAAGCAAAGAGGAATAGAGCCTACCTTACTTGACGGTTGGCCTGATACCTATCTGCCTTTGGAAAACCAACGCGAACACGCGCATATGTTGGCACAACGTAAGCGTTTAACGGGTAAAAATGATTATGGAAAGATTGTTCGATTTTTAGCGGCAAAGGGGTATCCCTTGGGAATTTGCACTGATGTGGCAAAGCAGATGTTAATAGACGTGTAGGTCATATCAATGGTTCGTATGTTTATTTGCTATAAATTCATCTGTTTACCTGCTTTTAATTGACAAATGTCAACCTACTCAGTAGGATTAAGAATGCCATGAGAATGAGCATTTCCCGTCGGTTTGCCGGCGTCACTTTTATAGAGTTTGTATAGCAAGCACAATGTTCTGTATTTGTGTGTGGTTTTCTCCTCTTATGGCGGGTTCTTTACTTTGATGTATTTGCTGCATCTTAGTAGAGTCTCCTGAACATTTTGTAATTGCCATTTTAGGAGTAAGTATGGAAGTAACACTTATAGTCGTAGGCGTGGCCTGTTTGGCCGTTGGCGCCGCCATTGCGTACGGCATTCTTGCCGGAAAAAGTAATTCTCGCTTAAAAACCGCTGATGAGCAGCTTAAACAAGCCGAATCAAATGCTGAACGCATTGCTTCTGAGGCAAGCCGCCAGGCTGAAACGATAAAGAAAGAAGCCATTCTTTCGGCAAAAGAAGAGGTTCTGCAATTGAAGCAGAATGCTGAAGCGGAAGAGAAAAAGCGTAAGAGCGAGCTTCGAAGCATGGAAAATCGGATTTTGCAGCGCGAAGAATCTCTCGATCACAGAAATGATGCTCTTGATAAGCGGGAACACCAACTCTCCAGTCTCCAAGGACAGCTTGATCGTCGGAAAAATGACCTGGATACACTTGTTGCACAGCAATCTACGGAGCTTGAGCGTATTGCCGCTCTTTCACGAGATGAAGCCCATGATGAGCTAATGGAGCGTGTTCGTGCCGAGAGCGTTCGTGATGAAGCACAAGTTTTACGTGAGTCTGAGCAGCGAATTCGCACCCAGGCGGATAAAACCGCTCGTGAGATTATTTCTACTGCTATTCAGCGTGTTGCCGCAGATCAAGCTTCTGAGATTACGGTTACTACCGTTCACATTCCCTCGGATGACCTAAAAGGTCGAATCATTGGCCGAGAAGGTCGAAATATTCGCACCTTTGAACAGGTTTCTGGTGTTTCTCTTGTTATTGATGACACGCCGGAGACGGTGGTGCTGTCGAGCTTTGATCCCGTTCGTCGTGAGACCGCTCGAGTTGCTCTTGAGAATTTGATTGCAGATGGCAGAATTCACCCAGCGCGTATTGAGGAGCTTTACAAAAAGGCAGAGAGCCTTGTACAAGAGCGCGTTATTGAAGCGGGAGAGCAGGCAGCGTTTGACTGTGGCATCCATGATCTTCATCCGGAAATTATACGAACGCTTGGTGCGCTTCGTTACCGTACCTCATATGGGCAAAACGTGTTGGCGCACTCAGTTCAAGTAGCCGTTCTTTGCGGCATTATGGCTGAAGAGCTTGGGATGGATCCGGCCCCCGCAAAGCGCGCGGGTCTCCTGCACGATCTTGGCAAGGCAATTGATCATGAGGTTGAGGGTCCTCACGCGGTTATCGGCGCTGAACTTGCACGCCGTCATGGAGAGCGTCCCGATATCGTTCATGCCATTCAGGCTCACCATGCAGATATTGAGCCTAATACGGTACTTGATGTTTTGGTAATGGCCGCCGATGCCATCTCGGCTGCACGTCCCGGTGCCCGTCGTGAGTCTGCGGAGAATTACATCAAGCGTCTTGAAAAACTTGAGGAGATTTCCAACGCACATGCGGGCGTTGAGCGTACCTATGCAATGCAGGCAGGCCGTGAGCTCCACGTTATGGTAGAGCCCGAGAAGATCTCCGATGCCGAAGCCACCGTGCTTGCGCATGATATTGCCAAGCAGATTGAAGACGAGATGGAATATCCCGGTCAGGTTCGCGTGGTTGTCATTCGCGAGTCTCGTGCGGTTGATGTGGCTAAATAGCGCATGACAGATACAACGCAGCTTTTGGACTTTGTTGCTTCTATGGGAGGCGAGCGTGCACTTCGCATTGAGGAAAACCTTGGTGCGGGGTACGTTCGTCTTCGTGTTGCTGAGGCTGAGCGCAGACAGGCAAAGCATGATATCCGTTGCGTTGAAGACATTGTTATCGAAATGCTTCGCAATTCTCGCGATGCCGGTGCTCGCCACATATACGTTGCAACCACCCGTGAACAAAACATTCGCTCGCTTATTATTCTGGATGATGGTTCCGGAATACCAAAAGACATGCAAGAAAAAGTATTTGACGCACGCGTAACATCCAAGCTTGAAAGCGTGCATATGGATCGATGGGGTGTCCACGGTCGCGGTATGGCACTGTATTCCATCAGAGAGAATGCCGACTATACAAAAGTTGAGTCATCCGCACCGGGTTTGGGATCTGCCATAAAGGTGGTTGTTGATGCAGAAAAGCTCACTGAGCGCAGCGATCAATCAAGTTGGCCTCGTGTGGGTGTTGATGATGACGGAGAAAAGTCCGTTATAAAAGGACCTCATAATATCGTTCGAACCTGCTGTGAATTTGCCCTTGAATCAAAGGGAAGCTGTGACATATTTCTTGGCTCTCCGGCAGAAATCATCGCAACCGCTCGCAGTCGAGTTCGGCTTTCCGTATCGTCTTCCGATCTTCTTTTTGTTGATGATCTCTCAGAGCTACCCGTACTTGAGAGGTTCCGTGGTGCCTCTGATGTTCAGGAGCTCTTTGATGTGTGCAGATCACTTGGATTTGATTTGTCTGAGCGTACCTGTCATCGTATTTTGGCCGGGCAAATCAAGCCTCTTCGAAGCTGCTATTCTCGCTTGTTTCACACGCAGGAAAAATCTGTGGCAAAACAAGTTGATCTGTATAAGGACAGGCGCAGCCTGAAAGTATCAGAGCAGGATAAAAGTGCATTTGCGCGTCTGTTGGAGAAGGATTTTAACTATCTTTCTGAGAAATATTATGTATTCATGAGTGATGAACCTAAGATTACCGTCAAAAAAGACAAGATTGTCGTAACATTTGAATTAAGTTCAGATGAGTAGCGCGTAGATATAGCGATGAATTGTGATTATTGTAAGAATGAAGCTCAAACGTAGTATGCAGGAGTGTGAATGGGATTACTAAAAGTCTCAAGCAAGTCATCACCCGCCTCGGTTGCAGGTGCCATTGCGGGGTTGGTTAAAGATCAGGAGCCTGTTACGCTGCAGTGTATTGGGGCCGGTGCCGTAAATCAAGCCATTAAGGCAGTGGCTATTGCGCGTGGGTTTCTTATACCAACCGGCTATGACATTTCTTGTGCCCCCACCTTTTCTGAAATTGAAATAGGAGGAGAGAGCAGAACTGCCATTCGTATTGGGGTATACGTGCATACCCTTCCTCCTTCGACTGACGTTGTTGAATTTCAAGCAATCAATTTTGATGGCGAGAAGAGCGCTCAACAGGAAAATTCTCGCTTTAATGGAGTTATATAGACTATGTATGAAGCTGAAGAGCTCGTTGGAAAGACATACCATATAAAAACATTCGGTTGCCAGATGAATCTTCATGACTCTGAGAGAGTACGTGGGCTTTTGGATGTGTGTGGCTGTAACGAGGTAGAGAGTACTGACGATGCGGATATCGTTATATTCATGACCTGCAGTGTCCGTGAAAATGCCGATCAACGTCTTTATGGACAGGCATCAGCTATGGTCAGCGCTCCCACGTCTCCGTCGGGAAAGCGTGTTGTTGCCATTGGCGGATGCATTGCGCAACGTGACGGAGAAACGCTTAAGAAGAAAGTTCCCGCAGTTGACGTGGTTTTTGGAACCAGTGCTCTTGCAAGTGTTCCTTCACTTTTGAGCGCCGCTTTTGCAGATGATGACGATTCTGTCAAAGTTGATACCAGTGAGGAGCACAAGGGCTTCTCGACGGATCTTCCAAGTCATCGAGATCAAGCATTTCACGCATGGGTACCCATTATGACAGGATGCAATAATTTCTGTACCTACTGTATCGTGCCGTATGTTCGTGGCAGAGAGCGTAGCAGGATGTTTGAGGCGGTTGTCGGTGAGTGTGAGCGCCTGGTGGCCGACGGGGTACATGAAATCACTCTTTTGGGTCAAAACGTTAATTCGTATGGTCGAGATCTATATGGAACGCCTCGGTTTGCTGAGCTTCTTCGGGCAGTGGGTAAAACCGGTATTGAGCGCCTCCGGTTTACCTCCTCTAACCCAAAAGATCTTACCGATGAGACCATTGCCGCAATGAAAGAAACGTCCGCCGTTATGCCTCATTTGCATCTTGCGGTACAAAGCGGTTCCACGCGGATTTTGAAAAAGATGAATCGAAGTTATACGAGGGAAGAATATCTTGACCTGGTGCATCGTCTTAAGGCGGCCATGCCGGATATTGCCTTTTCTACCGATATTATCGTGGGCTTTCCAGGAGAGACCGAAGAAGATTTTGAACAGACTCTTTCGCTGGTAAAAGAAGCTGCATATTCCTCGGCGTACACGTTTATATATTCTAAGCGTCCGGGAACTCCGGCTGCAAAGTTTGAGGACAATACTTCCCATGAGGTTATTCAGGAGCGCTTTAACAGATTGACCGATCTTGTGGCAAAACAGGCATTTGAGGCAAATCAGAAGGATCTGCATACAACGGTGTCCGTATTGGTTGAGAGCACCTCAAAGCGCGACAATCGCGTTATGGTGGGACATAGCGAGAAGAACCAGACGGTACATTTTGTTCTTCCGGAAGGTCATGTGAGCGATGATTACATTGGAAAAATAGTTGATGTGTATGTTGAAAAAGCTCGTACGTGGTATCTCAAAGGAACGCTTCAAGGGGAGCCTCGATGAGAGATTGTCCTTTTGTCGTCTGCATTGTTGGTCCAACCGCCTCGGGAAAAAGTGCTCTTGCTGAGGAAGTAGCAAAAAATTTGCATTCCTCGGTTGTTTCGGTCGATGCAATGCAGGTCTATAAAGGAATGGATATTGGAACGGCAAAAGTTCCTGAGCATGAGCGAGCCGTACCTCTTTTGATGGTTGATAGAGTGAATCCCACACAAGAGTATTCCGTGCAACTATTTCAAAGGGATGCTCGCCTTGAAGTAGACGCGCTTCTCGCCGCGCAAAAAATCCCCATTCTTTGTGGAGGAACCGGCCTTTACTTGGATGCCGTGATTGATCAGATGCACTTTCCTTCAGGAACGGTAGGCTCAAAAAGTCGCCTTATGTATGAGCAACGTGCGGAAACGGATGGTCCCGCTGCACTGTACCAGCTTCTTTGTGATCGAGATCCGGCAAGCGCCGAACTTATCCATCCGCACAATGTGCGTCGTGTGATACGTGCACTTGAAATGCTCGATGAAGGGGTTTCATATGCAGAACATCACAGAGGCTTAAAAGGCCGTCTTCCTTACTATCACGCCCTGATCTGGGGCCTTACGATGGATCGAAAGCGTCTGTATGCACGAATAGACGAGCGAGTTGAGCGTATGTTCTCAATGGGTCTTATAGATGAGGTTCGACGTCTTAAATCACAGGGATTTGAGGAAAACAGTACTGCCGGCCAGGCAATTGGATATAGGGAAGTTTTACTCTATCTGTCAGATGAGCTTTCGCAGGAAGAAGCAGTTGAGGCCGTAAAACAACATACGCGCCACTATGCCAAACGCCAGCTCTCCTGGCTTAAGCGCGACGGCCGTGTTAGATGGCTTGATATGGATACAATGGAGATAGAGCAAGCGACGAAGGCCATTCTTTCAGAGATTGAAAAGGGTTGTCATGAGTCGATTTAAACCATTTGATACAGAGCCTGTTCCTGAAAGAGCGCTGCTTGTAGGTGTTGAATACGGAAGGCGAGAGTGGTCGCTCGAAGATTCTATGGCCGAGCTTGCACGACTTGCTGAAACTGATGGCGCAGAGGTAGTTGCTACGTTAACTCAACGGCTCGACACTCCTGTTTCAAAGACTTTTATCGGTAAAGGCAAGGCAGAAGAGCTTGTCTCTTTTGTTCGGAATCTGAATATTGATGTGGTTATCTTTGATGACGAACTTTCTCCATCTCAGCAATCAAATCTTGAGAAAATAGTGGGTTCGCCAACAAAGATTATTGATAGAACTGCTTTGATTCTTGATATCTTCGGAACGCACGCAAAAACACGTGAGGGTAGGCTCCAGGTGCAACTTGCACAACTGCAGTATGTTCTTCCTCGACTTCGAGGAATGTGGAGCCATTTAGTGGGCGAGCAGACACGCGGAGGTATTGGAAGTCGTTTTGGCCAAGGTGAGAGCCAGCTTGAAATCGACCGACGCCTGATTCGCGATAAGATTTCCATGCTTCAACATGAACTTCGAAATCTTGAGAAGAGGCGAGAAGTACAGAGTAAGTTGCGGTGGGATTCCGGCATCTTTAGCGTCTCACTTGCCGGATATACCAACGCAGGGAAATCAACACTTTTAAACCAGCTTACAAATGCATCGGTGTATGCAAAAGACGAGCTCTTTGCAACGCTTGATCCAACGACGCGCACTATTACGCTGGAAGAGGGGAGAAAGATTACCCTCACTGATACCGTAGGTTTTATTCAGAAGTTACCTACCACGTTAATTGAGTCGTTTAAGTCAACACTTGCTGAGGCTCAGGCAGCCGATTTGATTCTTTTGATTGTGGATGCTTCCGATAAAAATTTCGATAAGGAAATCGAAGTGGTTACTTCGATTTTGGATGATATCAAGGTTTCTGCGCGTAAAAAATTGCTGGTATTTAATAAGATTGATCTTCTCGATGCCGACGATCTTGCAAAAATGCGTACGTTATATCCTGAAGCGGCCTTTATTTCTGCCCAAAAAGCGATGGGCTTACGTGGGCTTTTGTATACCATTGCCCATATTGCCGGTGAAGACGATAAAACGCTGCACGTTTGTATTCCATTTGACCAAGGTTTTCTTATTCATATGGTGCACGAGCGCTGTCAGATAATTCGTACATGCTATCAGGCCAGCGGACTGCAGATGACTGTCCGTGCCGACAAACAAATGCAAGCAACTCTGAGCCCTTTTACGTGTTCCTAAAATACGGCTTTTCCGGTAAGCAGACTGACAAATAGCAGCAAAAGAGGCTGATGCAGAAGATATATGCTTAAAGGATGTTTACCAATTTCAGAAATTATGGGAAAAGACAGCTTCATGAGAGTGCGTGGGTATCCGTGTTTAAGAGCTGATCTATTAAAAGAAGCTCCACAGAGATAGAGCATTGCATAAGGGAGCAAAGGATAGTAGTCACTGGATAAAAAGTGTTTGCTCGGAAAGCCAAGCCAAGCAAAGAAATCAGAGGTATATAAGATTTGCGGGATTTGTATATTGAGAGGACCAATTCCTATCGTTCCAAAAGGAAGGCGCAACGTAAAAAAGAATATACAAAAGAAGATGGCTGCCGGAATATATCCTTGTAGGATAACGTGAAACTTTTGAAGGACAGCTTCCAGTAACGTAGAGCCTGCCATGCAAAAAATGATGCCAAACGAAATAGGGACATCAATATGGGCAAGTGAAGTGGTCAAAAAAATTAAAGCCGCAAGAGTGCCATAGAGACACGCTCTTTTAAGAGCGTTCTTTGAGAATGCGCACATAGATCCTGCAATAAAAAGGAATGACCACGATATACTGGCGCGCCAGATGTCAATAAACGGAGAAGCAAACCACGACAAGTGCATACCGCTCAAATAAACGAGATCATATACAAAATGAAATAAAACCATCGATACAATGACGAGCCCTCGCCAAATATCAAAAAATTCAATACGACCTTCAGTATGATTCTTTGGCAAGAGCTCAGATGTATCCAAAGCTGCTCCTATACGATGGAGCGAATAAGAGCGGTCACAATACCTAGAATTCGAGGATTCTTCGCATAGATGGGAGCCATTGTGTCATTTTCTGGCTGAAGACGAATACGATCTTTTTCTCTATAGAATGTCTTAACGGTTGCCGAGTCATCAATAAGGGCGACGACAATTTGCCCGTCGTGAGCTTCTGCTTGCTCTTTGACAATGATGTAGTCACCATCAAAAATTCCAGCATTAATCATAGATTCACCATGAACACGAAGAATAAAAGTACTCGAATCTCCGACGATACTAGTTGGTAGTGAAAGCTTATCTTCAACATTTTGTTCTGCAAGAATTGGAGTACCTGCAGCGACATTTCCAATTACAGGCAACGTTATGACATTGCTATTTAAATCTTGAGAAATGGAAGTTAGTTTGTTGGTAGATTGATTGTCAGATGTTTGATTGGTAACTATTTTCATAGTACGAGGCTTCTTGGGATCTCGGCTGATGAACCCAAGTTCCTCAAGTACCTTAAGGTGCATATGAACGGTTGAAGGCGAAGCGAGACACACTGCTTTACCAATCTCTCGTACCGAAGGTGGATATCCATGTGTGTCTGTGTAAGAGCAGATGTACTCATAGATAGCCGTTTGACGCTTACTGAGTTTTCCTTTGGACATAGAAACCTCCTTTACTGGTAAACATATCATACACCTGTTCTATATAAAAATCAAACGAATGTTCTAGTTTTTTATTGACACGAACAAATGTGCGGTTTATATTAAGTACAGATGTTCGATTCAATTGTTGTCCGGCCGGTTAGGTATAACCATTCCGAGGAACATTTCGGAAAGGATTGAAATATGAAAAAGCAATACGTTAATCGCTACATATCTGATGGCACATCAGCGCTAGCCTCAAAACCTTGTGAGTTTACGCTTCTTGAGGGAGGGGCTTCTGTAGCACAAGATATAGCTATATCGGCAGAATTTCTTAATAAGCGGCCAAGCGCCTCATATCGTCCTTTTTCAAGAAAACAGCTATTTGTGGCGGCCCTTGCGTTAGTTGCAATAGTATGTTTTCTTGTTTCAACATACAACTTTCGTGCAACGGCAATTGAAAATGAAATTTTAGATAAACTCCAATATGCTCCTGTAGAGACAGTTACAGTGCAACCAGGGGATTCTCTCTGGAAAATTGCAGAAGATCATAGCGTTTCTGGGGTTTCTACAACAGATATGGTTCGTTATGTTCAAAAGATTAACCATATTTCTTCGGATAGGTTGGTTTCCGGTCAGCTGTTAAAGATTCCTGTTGTGTGATGGTTATTGAGAATAGTGATGCTTTTTTGGAGCTGGATTCGTAACTCTGAACTTCTTTTTATAAAATACATGGTATCTTCTTGATATGCTGACAGAGAGGATATTATGCATTGCCCAAAGTGTGGATGTGAAGAATCAAAAGTTGTTGATTCTCGTTCCTCTGATAACAATGATGCCATACGGCGACGCCGTGAATGCATAGAGTGCGGCTATCGTTTTACAACGTATGAAAGACGAGAAGAAACGCCTCTTGTAGTACTGAAAAAGGATGGTCATAAAGAGCCTTTTGACCGACAAAAGCTTATGAGAGGTCTTATTGCGGCTACCGTAAAACGAGATATTCCCATTGAGAAGCTTGAGACACTTATTGATTCCGTTGAGTCTAGTCTTCGTGATGGCGGGCAAAACGAAGTTTCATCAGAAGATCTTGGAAGTGCCGTCTTAAAGGAGCTCATTGCTCTCGATAAGGTTGCATATATTCGTTTTGCTTCAGTATATCGGGATTTTAAAGATGTAGATGAATTTAGTGAAGAGTTAAGGAGCTTAAACCAATGAGTTGCTACGATGACACCTACACCATCCAGCTTCCTATTAAACGTCTTGATCCTTCCGTGGAACTTCCTTCGTATGCATATAGCGGAGATGCTGGGTTAGACCTCCGTAGTGCAGAAGAGCTTGATTTAAAACCATTTGAGCGTCGTCTCATTGCAACGGGTCTTGCTATTGCAATTCCAGACGGGTACGCGGGGTTTGTTCAACCGAGGAGTGGCCTTGCATATCGTGAAGGTCTTTCAATGGCCAATACCCCTGGTCTTGTCGATGCTCACTATCGAGGAGAGCTTAAGGTTTGCGCGGTTAACCTTGATGCAGAGAAGACAATCCATATAGAGCGAGGAGAACGTATCGCCCAGCTTGTAATTCAAAAAGTTCCCGTTGTCCAGCTTGTTGAGGTAGATGAGCTGGATCAAACTGATCGTGGTGCCGGTGGTTTTGGGTCAAGTGGTGTTTAGACCTTGCAAATGTGTTTCTAGTTGGTTTATCTGGGAGAGGAGTACGTGATGGGAAAGTTCTTTAAGGTAGAGGAACGCGGATCTTCTGTAGGCCAAGAATTACGAGCTGGACTTACAACATTTCTTGCAATGGCATATATCATTGCCGTAAACCCAGGCATTCTTGTTGTCGCCGGAATTCCTTTAAGTGCAGCAATTACAGCTACATGTATTGGTGCCGGCGTTATGACAATCTGTATGGGACTTTTTTCAAATAGACCACTTGCATGCGCTTCAGGTATGGGAGTCAATGCGGTTGTTGCTTTTACCCTTTCCCAAATAACCAATGGGGACTGGCATGCTGCAATGGCGGTTATTTTTATAGAAGGTCTTGCAATTCTTCTGCTGGTTCTTTGCGGGCTTCGTGAAGCAATCATGAATGCAATTCCTGTATCGCTGCGCCATGCAATCTCAGTGGGCCTTGGTCTTTTTATTGCAATGATTGGCCTTAAGAATGCAGGTATTCTTGTTGCCAATGAGTCAACTATGGTTGCGCTCGGTGATATTTTCAAGCCAACGTTTATAGTCGGCTTAGTTTCCATTGTTGCTACCGTGATTCTTTATTCCGCAAAGGTAAAGGGAGCACTGCTTATAGGTATTATTTTGGCAGTTCTTACCGGTATTCCCCTAGGCGTGACGGCAGTTCCTGAAGGAATCATTTCAGGTCTTGATTTTTCATCGTTTGGAGCTCCTTTTCAGACTGACGCCAATGGTGTTATGGGTATTGTGAAGGTCTTGACTACTCCGGTACTTCTCGTGTTTGCTTTCTCACTTATGATGTCTGACTTTTTTGACACTATGGGTTCTGCAATGGCAATTGCAAAGCAGGGAGAATTTCTTACCAAGGACGGAGAAGTAGAGGACATCAAACAGATTCTTATCGTTGACTCCGCTGCAGCTGCGGCTGGTGGTTTGTTTGGCGCTTCCTCAATTACCACATTCATCGAGTCTGCCTCAGGAGCAGCTGACGGCGGACGCACCGGTCTGTCCTCCGTCTTCACGGGTTTATGTTTCTTTGCAGCTGCATTTATTGCACCACTTATTTCCGTCATTGATTCATGTGCCACAACAGGTGCCCTTGTTCTTGTAGGCTTTTTGATGATGACTGAAGTGACTGAGATAGACTGGAATAATCTTCTTGAGGGATTCCCTGCATTTATGGTTATCGCTGGGATTCCACTTACATACTCTATATCAGACGGTATCGGGTTTGGATTCATCTTCTACGTAATTGTTGCCCTTGTAACCGGCAATGTAAAAAAGGTGAAGCCTCTTATGTGGGTTGCGGTTATAGCATTTGTTGCATACTTCATTATGCTTCAAATATAAAAATCTGTGAGCGGTTAAATAAAGCCGTTTACCGTATGACAGACCTCAAGGAGTCTTAAGCTTGATAGAATGATTTGATGTGGATTTTATTGTGAGGTCTGATCCACAAGTGTTGTGTTGTAAGTGCACGCTTTGGCGTGTCTGGTTTTAAAAGGTTTGGAGTGTTATGTCTGAGAAGCATGTATACAGCTTCGGAAAGGATCATGCCGGAAATGATGTGACTGAGGTCGCCGGCGCATCCGTAGATGAAGCAAAGTGGATTGTTGGCGGAAAAGGTGCCAACCTTGCCGAGATGTCCAAGATTGGTCTGCCCGTTCCTCCGGGCTTTTCAATTACCTGCCAGACATGCGTCGCGTATTCGACAGCTGGTAATGTGTGGCCCGACGGTGTTCTTGATGAAATTGATTCAGCCATGCAGGATCTTGAAGAGCGTATGGGCAAAAAGCTGGGTGATAAGGAAGACCCGCTTCTCGTGTCCGTTCGCTCGGGTGCCCCATTTTCTATGCCGGGCATGATGGATACCGTTTTGAACCTTGGCTTGAATGATGAGTCTGTTCAGGGTCTTATTAAGCAAACAGGAAACGAGCGCTTTGCGTGGGACTCATATCGACGCTTTGTCCAGATGTTCTCCGGCGTTGTTATGGGTGTTTCTGGTCAGCTCTTTGAGGATGCAATTTCTGCTAAGAAGGCCGAGAAGGGCGTTACGCTTGATACGGAACTCACGGCAAACGATCTTCGTGAGCTTGTAACGTGGTTTAAGGGTATCTTTGCAGCAAACGTTGATGTTAAAGAGCATCCTGAAGTTTCCAAGGGTGGCTTTGCGGTATTCCCCTCCGATCCATATCTTCAGCTTCGCCTTGCGGAGCAGGCGGTCTTTGGTTCTTGGATGAACGATCGCGCCATTCTCTATCGTAAGCAGAACAAGATTCCTGATGATCTTGGTACGGCCGTCAACGTTCAGGTCATGGTTTTCGGTAATAAGGGCGAGACCTCTGCAACAGGCGTTGCTTTCACACGTAACCCGGCCGACGGAACGAACGAGCGCTACGGCGATTTCTTGGTTAATGCACAGGGTGAAGATGTTGTTGCCGGTATCCGTAACACTGAGCCTATTACTGATTTGGTTAAGGTTCCTGCACTTAAGCAGGCGGGAGAAGAGCTTTTCCACGTGTTTGAGATCCTTGAGGATCACTATGCAGACATGATGGATATTGAGTTTACCATTGAAAACGGCAAGCTTTGGATGCTCCAGACTCGTGTTGGTAAGCGTACGGCGCTTTCTGCTTTGAAGGTTGCTATTCAAATGTACGAGGAAGGCCGCATCACCAAAGAGCAGGCCGTTACTCGTGTTGCACCTGAGCAGCTTGATCAACTTTTGCACCCACAGTTTGACCCCAACGCCAAGTATGAAACCATTGCCAAGGGTCTGAATGCTTCTCCTGGCGCTGCTGTCGGCGCTGCCGTCTTCTCATCAGCTGATGCCGAGAAGTACGCTGAGGCCGGCAAGCCGTGTATCTTGGTTCGTTGGGAAACCACACCCGACGATCTTCACGGTATGGTAGCCGCTGAAGGTATTTTGACTTCTCACGGTGGTAAGACCAGCCATGCTGCAGTTATCGCCCGTGGTATGGGCGCTCCGTGTGTCTGCGGTGTCGATGTCCTTCGCATTGATGCAGCCAACAAGCGCTTTACCGTTGCCGGTTCGGATTTGGTAGTCAATGAAGGCGATATCATTTCCATTGACGGCACCACCGGCGATGTTATTCTCGGCTCTGTTGACCTTGTCCAGCCAGAGCTTTCCGGCGATCTTCAGACTATCTTGAAGTGGGCTGATGAGATTCGTCTTGATAGCTCACGCGGCCGTAATATTGGCGTTCGCGCAAATGCGGATAATCCTGCTGACGCACAGACTTCGCTTGATAATGGCGCAGAGGCAATTGGTCTTGACCGTACCGAGCATATGTTCCTCGGTGAGCGCAAGCACCTTATTCAGGACTTTATCCTAGCCGATTCTGAGGACGTTAAGCAGCTTGCCATTGAGCAGCTTGGTCGCGCCCAGAAGGGCGATTTCCTTGGTATGTTCAAGGTAATGGACGGCAAAGACGTTGTCGTGCGTCTGCTTGATCCTCCTCTGCATGAGTTCCTGGATTCTCCGCGTGATCTTGAGGTTGAGATTGCACACGATGAAGAGCAGGGTAAGGACGTTGCCGCCAAGCGTGCTCTTCTCGCTAAGTTTGATGCATTCCAGGAAGCAAACCCCATGCTCGGACTTCGCGGCTGCCGTCTTGGTATTGTCTATCCAGAGCTTAATGTTATGCAGGTTCGCGCCATTGCGTCTGCTGCAGCTGAGCTTAAGCGCGTTGGTCTCAATCCTCGTCCTGAAATCATGGTTCCTCTTGTTGGCTTTGAAGAGGAGCTCATACAGGTACGTGAAGAGGTCGAGAACACCATTAAGCAGGTTGAGACTGAGTACGGCGTTGAGCTTGACATTCCTGTTGGTACCATGATTGAGCTTCCTCGCGCTGCCATCATGTCTGAGGAGATTGCAAAACATGCTGACTTCTTCTCCTTTGGTACCAATGACCTCACCCAGACATGCCTCGGATTCTCGCGTGATGACGTTGAGTCTGCCTTTATGCCTCTTTATCTGGAGCGCAAGATTGTTAAAACCAATCCGTTTGCTACGCTTGATAAGGGTGTTGCAGAGCTTGTCCGTATGGGCGTTGAGGGTGGCCGCAAGGGTAATCCAAACCTCACCATTGGTGTTTGTGGTGAGACCGGCGGAGATCCTGAGTCCATCCACATGTACTACAACCTTGGTCTCGATTACGTGTCCTGCTCGCCATACCGCGTGCCTATCGCACGTCTTTCTGCAGCTCAGGCAAAGCTTGAGGCAAATGGTGGTCCTCAAAAGATTGCTACCAAGTAAGCTTTTAGGTAGTAGGCTGTAGGCATAAGAAGTACGTGTCGAGTTTTTGTCGATATGATAAGGAGGGTGTCTTCGGGCATCCTCCTTTTCTGCTAGACTTTGACGAGAACCGTATCTGAGTGTTGTGCTGGGTTTGGAGGCTTCATGAAGGCATTCACGCGAGAAGAACTTGAACGCCGCGAGCATGAATTCCTTGCTGAGGAAGCAGCGTTTTCTGATCGTTCACAGGGTCGTATGATTCCCGAGAAGCCCGATGCGCTTCGTACCTGTTACCAATGTGACAGAGATCGTATTTTGCATAGCAAGAGTTTCAGACGTCTTGCCCATAAGACGCAGGTATTTCTTGCGCCAGAAGGAGACCACTATCGAACCCGTTTAATCCACACGCTGGAAGTGGCACAGATTTCTCGCTCTGTTGCACGTCCGCTGGGACTCAATGAAGATCTCACTGAAGCCATTGCATTAGGTCATGACCTTGGACACACTCCCTTTGGTCATATTGGCGAGAAAGCCCTCTCAACAGCAATTGCTCTGTATCGCGGTTTGGATCCGTTTAATCCGAAAAATCAAAGAATCTTTGCGCATAATGAACAAAGCGCCCGCATCGTGGATCTTCTTGAGCGCAACGGCAAAGGACTTAATCTAACCCGAGAAGTAGTTGACGGTATTCGCTGTCATTCAGGCAGTCTTCGGGCCATGACAGCAGAAGGCCAGGTAGTTGGTATCGCTGATCGCATCGCGTATGTTACGCATGATATCGACGATGCAAAGCGTGCAGGATTGCTTACCGAAGAAGCACTTCCGGCAGGTCCAAGGGCTCTTCTCGGTAATTCGTCCTCAGAGCGCATTGAAACCATGGTTCACGATATCGTGGAGCAAAGCGCTCAGTGTGGAGATATCCGCATGTCAGATACTATATGGACCGCCATGATGCAGATGCGTTCATTTCTTTTTGAAAACCTCTATGCAAATGGTGATGCAAAATATGAAGAGCCAAAGGCGTACGATCTCATCATCGAGCTCTTTGATTACTTTATTTCGCATCCCAATGAAATACCTGCTGAGTATACGGTCCATGATGCGGAAAACCCCGAACTTCAAGTTGCGGATTTCGTTTCGGGGATGACTGATAGGTATGCTACCCGTACCTTTGAGGAATTAAGACTTCCAAGGTCGTGGAGGGAGAGAAGAGGCAACTATTCCAGAAAATAGGGGCTGAGCTACGTGTTTCTCGCTACGGATTTGTGGATACCAAGGTTTTTATACATACGGTAATAAAAATAGGGCAATAAAAATCTTGTGTTGTTCTTGCGGAGAAGCGCTTGGTCTAATATACTTTTCACCTGTGTGTTGAACTATGTGTCGCTCGCGGTCGCGTCGGCACCTCTAGAAATGAGGAATTATGGACTACATTCGCGCAATTGAGCGCCAGCAGATCCGCGAGGATATTCCTGCTGTTCGTGTTGGTGACAATGTCAAGGTTCACTATCGTATCGTTGAGGGCGATCGTACCCGTGAACAGGTTTTCCAGGGCGATATCATTCGTCTTTCTGGTGCCGGCTCTCGTGAAACTTTTACGGTTCGCAAGATCAGCTTTGGTATTGGTGTTGAGCGTACTTTCCCGCTTCACAGTCCCAAGATTGCTAAGCTTGAGGTTGTTCGTCATGGTGTTGTACACCGCGCTAAACTGTACTTCCTTCGCGATCGCGTTGGTAAGGCAGCTCGTCTTCGTGAGCAGCGCTAGTTTTAGAAGCAATTGGTTTATGATAAAGCCGTCCGCGTGGGCGGCTTTTTGTATGGCGGGAGAGTATGGTGGCATTTGATTCGTCTCGGCTTACCGCAAAAGAAATAGCAGCTCTTTTAAGCGATGCATCCGCATCGGAGATCGCCGCCTTTTCTGAGCGCTACGCCGAGGATCCGCGCAAACAAGTTCAACAGGCCCTAAAGTCTGCGCAACGAAGACTAGAGCGCTCTGCCGTTGAGAATTCCCGCGTTCAAGCAATGTATACCCTTCAGCGCAAGCTCGGGGGCTCCGGCATTATTGTTGGTGTCGATGAAGTTGGGCGAGGGCCGGTTGCCGGTCCTTTAACAGTTGGTGCCGTGGTGCTTCCGGATACACCTCTCATCGAGGGTTTAAACGATTCAAAAAAACTGAGTGCTGCAAGGCGAGAAACTATTGCCGCACGGATTGCAAACGTTGCCCTTGCGATAGGGATGGCTTTTATTGAACCTGCAGAAATAGACGAGATTGGCATGTCTGCTGCACTCAAAAAAGCTATGAAGATTGCCATTGAGCAAACGGGAGTAGACCCCGATTGTGTTCTTATTGATGGAAATCCGGTTCACGTACATCCTCGTGAGAAGACAATTGTAAAAGGTGACGCAAAAATAGCATCCATTGCTGCGGCTTCTATTGTTGCGAAAGTATCCCGAGATGCCCTCATGGTTAGCTATGATGCACAATATCCGACATATCACTTTGCCCAAAACAAAGGATATGCTTCAGCCGATCATATTAAAGCAATTGCCGAGTACGGTCTTACGCCGCTTCATCGTACAACCTTTTGTGGAAATTTTGCGAAGGGGCCGCGTCTCTTTTAATAAGCGTTAAATCAGTATTTTAAGCACGCATGTGTGTTTGTTTGTACGTATTGGAATTTTTAAGCCATATATACGGCGATTGTTCACAACTCTTCAAAATTTGATATCAAAGTTTTTTATGTTGAAAACATCTGTCAGATATCAGTCAGATAGCGGTCAGATATCTGTCAGATACACCTGTCATGATTGCTCTTCCAGAAGAGGTGGAAGGAGAGCTCATGAACGGTATGGGGAAAAGTAAAAAAGAGCCCAACAGCGCTACAAGCAATGAACCCGTGTTATCCAAAAGGCTGCTATCTGAATGTTCCCGAAGGGAAATAGGAGAAATGGGAGAGCAGCTTGCAGCCGATTATCTTACTCAACGTGGCTATAAAATCATACAGAGGAACTGGAGGTGCAAGGGCGGCGGAGAAGCAGATATTATTGCTCAAGATGGCGATGTGTATGTCATGGTTGAAGTAAAGACTCGAAGAATGCTTCAAGCGGATGCAAATCTCATGCCTGAATTAGCCGTTACCGCGCAAAAACAACGAATGTATAGAAAGATGGCTCTGCTCTACCTTGCGTTTCATGGACAAGTGAGTATGATCCGTTTCGATGTGATCGCCATCAATCTTGTTGCTGAGCACAATGCAAGTCTCAGACACCTCATTGGTGCTTTTAGCTGGGATGAAAATGTCTAGCTCAAAAGTGGTTTGCGTGAGAACTGCAACGATTAGAGGAATTGAGTCTGTTCCGATAAACGTAGAGGCAAGCGTTGCGGGAGGTATTCCCGGCGTAACTGTGGTAGGAATGCCGGACTCGGCAGTCCTTGAGGCGCGTTCTCGGGTAAGGTGCGCTATCAATGCCTGTGGTTTTACTATCCCTCGACGGCACATTACCATAAACCTTTCTCCGGCAGATATGAGAAAGACCGGCTCAGGATTTGATCTGCCTATGGCCGTTGCAATTCTTGTTGCTACAGGTCAGCTTTCTGAAGAGATTCTTCGAGATAACATTTTTGTTGGAGAGCTTACGCTTAACGGTGATGTTTCTCCTGTAAGAGGGACAATCGCATACGCCACACTTGCCCATAATTTACAAAGTAATTTGGTTATCTCTGATAAAAGTGAGTTAGCCGGCATACATACAGAACACGTCTATGCCATCCAATCTTTACGTGACCTATGTATGCACGTCAAACTACAACGATATTGCCAAAGAGGCAGGAGAAATCCGAAGATTTCTGAAAGCTGTGGAAAAGATCTTGAATTTGGAGACGTTATCGATCAAGAACTTGCTAAGCGGGCTCTTGTTCTTGCTGCGATTGGATCGCATGGCATGTTGATGGTCGGACCACCGGGTTCAGGAAAAACCATGCTTGCACGGCGCTTCTTATCGATTCTTCCAAAACTCGCACAAGACGAATTACAAGAAGCGCTTCTTATACATTCAGTAGCCGGTGAGTCTTCAAAATTACTGGCTCAAGGTATGAGGCCATTTAGAGCTCCGCATCACTCAATATCTTTGGGTGGCCTCATTGGAGGAGGAAGGCCCGTTTTACCGGGGGAGGTATCACTTGCGCACAAGGGTATCTTATTTCTCGATGAGCTGCCGGAGTTTGCAACCAATACGCTGCAGGCTTTGCGTCAGCCGTTAGAGGACAAGAAGGTCCGGCTCGTACGCGTTGATGGTTTATATACATTTCCTTGTGATTTTCAATTATTGGCTGCAGCTAACCCTTGTCCCTGCGGTTTTTGCGGCGACCCGGACCATCTTTGTACTTGCACTCCGACACGCATTGATACATATCAGTCAAAAATAGGAGGTCCGCTTATGGATCGGATAGATATTGTGTGCGATGTTGTGAGGCCTTCGTCAACCAAAGTTATTGAAGGAGATAGAGGTCTTACTTCAAAAGAGATGAGGCAGCTGGTGATATCAGGTCGAGAGTATCGGCGTTGGCGAGAAGAGAAACAATCCAAAGGAGATCAACGCGCCGTGTTTGAAGAAGGAGCCCAGCGGCTTTTTGAGCGTTATGCCAGAGGTCTGTCTTTAGGAGGCAGATCGATTGCCCGGGTTTCTCGCGTTGCACGAACGGTGGCTGATCTTGAGCACCATGAGCTTGTAACAAAAGATGATCTGAGCGAAGCGGTAGCATTTCGTTCACGGATTTTAAGGTAGTGGATATATGGCAGAGAGATGGATACTTACGCGCGGAGATGCCTACTACCCAAAATGTCTTGAAGACCTACATTCTCCGCCGAGAGTTTTATATGGCATAGGTGATCCAACATTACTCTCAACTCCGATGCTTTCAGTGATTGGAGCACGCAGGGCAACTCCCTATGGAATTGCCATTGCAGAAATGACGGCGAGAGTTGCGGTGGATTATGGCGTAACCGTTGTTTCCGGAGGCGCTATGGGCTGTGATTTTGCAGCAGGAATGAGCGCTCTTTCAGGGGGAGGAAAAACAATTGTGGTGCTTGGATGTGGTGCTGACGTTATCTATCCGCGCTCTTCAGAGTCCCTTATTTTAGCCGCTCAAGAACAAGGGGTGGTTCTGTCTTTGGATCCGTGGAAAACCCCGCCTCGTCGTTTTGCCTTTCCAAGAAGAAACGCCATTATTGCAGCACTTGGATCTGTTCTTGTTGTGACGGAGGCAGGTATTCGCTCGGGAACCATGACAACGGCGGAAGCCGCAATAGATTTAGGCAGAACACTGTATGCAATTCCGGGATCAATTTTTTCTCCCACCTCAGCAGGAACCAATCGACTTATTTCTGAAGGAGCAAGAATTATTTCAGACGAGAGTTCACTTGCCGTGTCTCTTGCTCTCGATTTTGGAACCGTTGCTCGGGCGCAAAAAGACCAAACTTCTCCTAAAAGTCGCATTATTTCTGCACTTCTCGCTTCACCGAGCAGACCAGAGGAGTTGGCCATGAGATTAGGGGAGGATGTATTGACCCTCATGAGAACGCTGACAGACTTTGAAGCATCCGGAATCATTCAAAGGTTGTCCGACGGTCGCTATACCCTAACGCGCGAGTATCATTTAGGATTAGTAGACAAACCAAAAATGCGTATCTGAAGGATAGTATGAAAAAACAAGTAACCGTTATAGGAGCAGGTCTTGCGGGCAGTGAGTGTGCGCTTCAGCTTGCGGCCCGAGGCATAGAGGTCTTGCTTATAGAACAGAGGCCTACCAAACAATCGCCGGCGCACCATACAAGTAATTTTGCGGAGCTCGTCTGCTCAAATTCACTGAAGTCAACAAAGGAGGAGAGTGCCGCGGGCATTCTGAAAAGGGAATTGGCCGGGATGAAAAGTTTTCTTTTGCAATTTGCACAAGCCTCTGCGGTTCCTGCCGGTGGAGCGTTAGCGGTAGACAGAGAAAAATTTTCTTCCATGGTAACTACTGCTATTTCATTAAATCCACTCATTAAAGTTGAGCGTAGGGAAGCGGTGGAAATACCAGAGGAACCTTGCGTAATTGCTGCCGGCCCCCTTTGCTCGGATAGCCTCTACGACGCAATTTCTCAGCGTCTTGGTACTCATCGCATGTCGTTTTATGATGCGGCGGCACCGATCATCGCTGCCGATAGCATTGATCGCTCTATTGTGTTTGCGCAATCACGATACAGCGAAGGCGAGAAAGGCGACTATCTCAATTGCCCTTTGAATAAGGACGAATATGGAACGTTTATTCAAGAGCTTTTGGCTGCGCGTCGTGTGGTTTCGCATGAGTTTGAGCAAAGAGACCTTTTTCAAGCATGTCAACCCATTGAGGAGGTGGCGCGCACCGGAGTAGATTCACTTCGTTTTGGTGCGCTTAAGCCCGTAGGGCTTACCGACCCAAGAGACGGACGACGTCCGTGGGCTGCTGTTCAGCTTCGTGCTGAGAATGTGGACGCTACGGCATACAATCTGGTTGGTTTTCAGACCAACCTCGTATGGGGTGAGCAGCGACGAGTTTTTTCGATGATTCCCGGTCTGGGGGAGGCAGAGTTTTTGCGCTATGGCGTTATGCATAGAAATTCTTTTGTAGATGCACCCCATGCCCTTACTTCTTCATTTGCAATTCCCCATACCCACGTACGACTTGCCGGACAACTTACCGGTACGGAGGGCTATGTCGAGGCAATCGCGTCGGGGTTGCTTGCGGCGCTTAATACCTATGCTGACCTTATCGCCGCTCCTGAGATTTGTTTGCCAAAAACCGGTGCGCTTGGTTCTCTTGTCTCGTATGCCACAGATCCCAATACCAAAGAATATCAACCCATGCACGTGAATTTTGGACTTTTCCCGCCTTTGGACGAAGAAATAAAAAAGAAGGATGAAAGACGTCGGCGTATGACGCAACGGGCGCAGAGAGACTTTGATGCGTACCTCAGTACACGTCATGACATTTTTGTACAAGAAGGTGATGCTCTTGCCACAAACCTCTGACAATTCGCCCGCAAACTCATATGTTGATGAGTTCATTGCGTATCTGAGGACGGTAAGAAACTTATCCGATAACACAACCAGGGCGTATTCTGTAGATTTAGCTTCATATATATCATGGTGCAAGCGAGAAGAGCTTGATCCTCTGCAAGCCACGCACAGAAGTCTTCGCGCGTATTTGTCCTATCTTGACCAGGCACGCTATTCAGCGCGCACACTCAATAGGCATCTCTCGGCTTTACGAGGGTTTTACAAGTGGCTCAATAAAGAGAAATATCTTGAAGTGGACCCTTCTTTAATTCTTACCAGCCCACGTACTTCTCGCCGACTTCCGCAAACCATGTCGGACGAAGATGTTCAAAAACTGTTGTTGTCGTGCGATACCGATACTGCCGTAGGACTTCGAGATAGAGCAATTCTTGAATGTATGTACGCTACCGGGGCTCGAATTTCAGAGATATCTCATTTAGACAGAGAAGATGTAGATATGAGCCAAGGTGTGGTAAGGCTTTTTGGTAAGGGATCTAAGGAGCGAGACGTTCCTCTCTATAAAACGGCACGTGATTGGCTCGAGGCATATATGTATGGAGCTCGACCTCAGCTTATTGCAAAGGGAAGAAAATCGCTGCGGAATCCAAGAGAAGAGAAAGCTCTTTTTGTCTCCATAAGAGGACATCGCATGAGCGCCGATGTTTTGCGTAAAATGTTTGAGACTTACGTGAAGAAGGCAGGTCTTGATCCAATGCTTACGCCCCATGCAATGAGACATACATTTGCAACAGAGCTGTTGAGTGGTGGAGCCGACTTGCGCGTTGTGCAAGAGCTTCTTGGACACCAGAGTCTTTCGACAACTCAAATTTATACGCATCTCTCGATAGAGAGACTCAAAGATGCTGCAAAACAAGCTCATCCGCGCTCGGAATTGTAGCGGGTCGTGGTATACTATCGCCCGGCTGTGTAAATGCACGGTCTGTCGCTACCAAGCGGCACAATCACACACGCACGACTACTTATCATCCGTGGTGCTCAGAGTTCAAGCCAGACTGTGGGTGGATTTGATAAGGCTGACCTCGTGCGGAGGTTAAACCAGGAGGTTATCTATGGCTGCAAAGATTACTGTCCAGACACTGCTTGATGCCGGTTGCCACTATGGTCACCAGACTCGTCGCTGGAACCCTAAGATGAAGCCCTATATCTTTGGCGATCGCAATGGGATCTACATCATTGACCTTAAGCAGACTATGCTGGGTGCCGACAAGGCGTACACGTTCCTTAAAGATCTTGCCTCAAAAGGCGGAACCATTTTGTTTGTCGGAACTAAAAAGCAGGCTCAAGAGCCCGTCGCAACACAGGCAAAGCGTGCAAATGCCCCCTATATTGACCAGCGCTGGCTCGGCGGTATGTTGACCAACTTTGTTACCATGCGCTCACGAATCCAGCGTATGGAAGAGCTTGAGGCTATGGTTGAGGATGGTCGCATGGAGGCGCTTCCTAAAAAGGAGCAGGCTCTTCGCAATAAGGAGCTCGCAAAGCTCCAGCTTAACCTCGGCGGCGTTCGTGATATGAACAAGCTACCGGACGCACTTTTTGTAATTGATTCCAAGCGAGAAGAGAACGCCATTCGTGAGGCTAATCGCCTTCACATTCCCGTGGTTTCGCTTCTTGATACAAACTCCGATCCTGACGTGGTTGACTACGGCATTCCCGCAAACGACGACGCCATCCGTTCCATTTCGCTGATGTGCGAGCTTGCCGCAGACGCAATTCTTGCCGGCAGTGGCAAAGAGCAGATTTCAGCGGAAGAAATGGCTGCTCCTCAGGCAGAAGAAGCCCCTCAGGCAGACGAGGCGCCGGCCGCGCCTGAGGCTGAGTAAGGCTACGCAGAGCGCATAGCGCTCCATAAGTTCTAAGACAGGTATTCCTACGACCCCTAAGGAGGGGACATGGCACAAATTACTGCAGCTCTTGTCAAGCAGCTTCGTGATATGACGAGTTCTCCTATGATGGAGTGCAAGAAGGCACTTGTTGAGGCAGACGGCGATATCGACAAGGCAGTTGATATCCTTCGCACTATGGGTGTCGCCAAGGCCGTTAAGCGTGCCGGTCGCGAGACTAATGAAGGCACAATCGCAACGTTTATCTCGCCTGATGGTACAAAGGGAGCAATTCTTGAGCTTTCCTGCGAGACCGACTTCGTTGGTACCAACCCGCAGTTTACCGGCTTTGCGTCTGAGCTTGCCGAAGCTGTTGTTGAAAATGATCCTGCCGATGTTGACGCTCTTCTCGCGGCAAAGTTTGACGAGGGCACGGTACAGGAGGCTCTCACCGACAAGATCCACAACATCGGTGAGAATATGCGCATTTTGCGTTTTGCACGCACTCAGGTTGAATCCGGTGCCCTTGCCGGCTACGTTCACCTTGGCGGCAAGCTTGCCACATTGGTGACTTTTGAGTTTGACAAGCCTGAAACACGTGACTCTGCAGACTTCAAGAATTTTGCCCATGATGTTGCCATGCAGGTTGCAGCAGCTGCGCCTGTTGCGGCACGTCGTGAGGATGTTCCTTCCGATATTGTTGAGCATGAGCTTTCCATCTATAAGGCACAGGCTGCCGAGTCCGGTAAGCCTGAAGCAATTCAGGAGCGCATGGCACAGGGTCGTCTTGAGAAGTACTACAAGGAGAGCGTCCTTACCGAGCAGGCCTTTGTAAAGGATCCGGATATGACCATCGGTGAATATGCAAAGCTTGTTTCCAAGAAAGTTGATGATAACGTTCAGGTTGTCAGCTTCGTTCGCTTCTCTTTTGGTGAGTAAAAATTATCGTTGTGAGACAAAAGAGCCAGCTGCTTGCAGTTGGCTCTTTTTTGTATATCACATTCGCGGCTTACTGAGGCGAATGCTTACTGGGAGAATGGCTGTCTGAGGCGAATTTGTCTGGAACGAATGCTTGCCGGAGGAATGGCTGTCTGAGGCGAATGCCAAACAGAGCGTCTGATAAAATAATGAACGGTTAGATGTTTGCGTGTGGATGGAGGAAATCTTGTCAGAATACAAATACAAGAGAGTTCTTCTAAAGCTTTCTGGTGAGGCTCTTATGGGCGAGCAGAACTTTGGAATTGACCCTTCTGTTCCTGAACAGCTTGCCAAAGAAATCAAGCCGGTATGGGAGTCGGGCGTCCAGATTGCGGTTGTTGTCGGTGGCGGAAATATCTTCCGTGGTGTCTCTCAGGCTGCTGCGGGTATGGATCGTGCTCAAGGTGACAACATGGGTATGCTCGCAACTGTTATCAACGCACTTTCTCTGCAAGATTGCTTTGAGAGAAACGGTATGTACTGCCGTGTCATGAGCGCCATTACCATGTCGCAGATTGCAGAACCGTATATTCGCCGCCGCGCAATTCGCCATCTTGAAAAAGGCCGTATTGTTATCTTTGCTGCAGGAACCGGCAATCCCTACTTTACAACCGATACTGCGGCCGCACTTCGCGCGTGTGAAATAGGAGCGGAAGCTCTTATGAAGGCGACCAAGGTCGATGGCATATACGACTGTGATCCGGTGACAAATTCTCATGCCGTTAAATATGACGTTGTAACGTACAAGGACGTCTTGACAAAAGAGCTTAAGGTTATGGATGCGGCGGCAATTGCTCTTTGCCGTGATAATAAGATGCCAATCGTGGTATTTGATATGGCAACCACAGGTGTTTTTCATGATGCTATCTGTGGAAAAGAAGTAGGTACAACTGTTATTGAGGAGGACTAATGAGCGTCTATACTGACAAAGCAAAAACCTCAATGGATAAGGGTATTGAGGCACTTAAAAATAATTTTGCACGCGTGCGTACGGGTCGAGCAAATCCACATGCCCTTGATCCCATTAAAGTTGATTATTACGGTCAGCCTACGCCCATCATGCAGCTTGCTGCAGTAAAAGTACCGGAAGCTTCACTGCTGGTTATTGAGCCATGGGATAAGACTTCGCTTAAAGCTATCGAGAAGGCCATCGAGGCATCCGATTTAGGAATCACACCATCTAACGATGGCGCCACGATTCGCCTCCCATTCCCGATGCCTACAGAAGAGCGTCGCCGTGAACTTGCAAAGGAATGTGCCGGTTTGGCGGAGGAAGCACGTATTGCCATCAGAAATGTTCGCCGCGATATAAATGGCAAAATTGAGCGTGACGAAGAGCTTTCCGAAGATGACCAGGCACGCGAGAAGAAGCATATTCAAAAGCTCACCGATGATTCGGTCGCAGAGATCGAAAGACTTCTGAAGGTCAAGACCGCTGAGGTCATGGAGATATAAATGCGGTTTGACAAGGCAAAGCTGGCTGCATATTACAGGGACGCTCCGGATGACATCTCACTTGATGCCCTTGATCTAAGTCGTATACCCGCGCATGTTTCGCTCATTATGGACGGAAATGGTCGCTGGGCAAAGGCCCAAGGTCTTGAGCGTACAAAGGGTCACCGTGCCGGAGTGACGTCGCTGCGCGAAGCGGTAACAACAGCAGTCCGTCTTGGCTTGGATGTTCTTTCTGTGTATGCGTTTTCAACGGAAAACTGGCGGCGCTCACAAAAAGAAGTTAACTTTTTGATGCAACTTTTTGCCGAAACGCTCATCAAAGAATTGCCACTTTTCCATCAAGAGAATGTACGGCTCCGTTTTTTTGGAAATCTGGAAGCGCTTCCCAAAAAGACATACATGACATTTCAGCGAGGCCTTACTGAAACAAAAGACAATACCGGTATGATTTTCGCGCTGGCAGTTAATTACGGAGCCCGCGCAGAACTTACTCGAGCGGCAGCTCTTCTCGCCAAGCAAGCACAAGAGGGGAGCATTGATCCTGACGCTATCACGCCGGAAGATATCGAGAAGAACCTCTATACCGCCGGTCTGCCCGATCCTGATTTGCTTATTAGAACTTCGGGTGAAAAGCGTCTTTCCAACTATCTTCTTTGGCAGATTGCCTATTCAGAGCTCTACATTACACCGGTATTGTGGCCCGACTTTACTCGCTGGGATTTTTTGCGTGCGCTTGTGGCGTACCAAAAGCGTGAAAGACGCTTTGGGGGTGCGCAGTCATGATGGCAGAGAAAAAACAACCTAAAAATATTTTATCGCAGGGCTCTCACGCCACCGAGGCCACTGAAGCCATCGAAACTTCTAAAACGGCTGAAGCCGCCGAAACCATCGAAACTTCTGAAACCACCGAAACCATCGAAGCCACTCATCAATTCTCTGAGCAGCCCGCCGGACTGGATAAACAGATTGACAAGCTTGAGAATAGACGCTCCAAAAAGGAACCGCTTCGAGCAGAGGGAAATCTCTTTGGACAGCGTGTCCGCGTTTTAACTGAAAAACTTTTAACGCGGTCTTTGTCGGGCGCTATTTACGCCATTATCGTGCTGGCATGTCTCTATGTTGGCCACGATGCCACAACGGTTCTTATAGCGGCAACGGGTTGGGTATGTTGTTCGGAGTTCTTTCATATCTGCCGGCTGGGCGGACGCATGCCCAATGAGCCTTTGGGACTCACGTTTGCGGTCGTCTTTCCCGTCTTGGCTCGTTTTGGATTCTATGGCATGTTCAGCTCCCTGCTCATATTGCTTATACTCTGTGGAGCTTGGTACGTGTTGACACCCCGCGCCAACCTTGCGGATGTTGCGGTAACTTGTTTTGGTCCTATATACACTTCGCTGGCATATTCCACCATAGTAATGCTCCGCTCATATGAGCCGTCATTTTCCGTTCCATGGCTTACCTTGGCCGTTATGGTATCGGTTTGGGCAAATGATTCGTTCGCCTTTTTGATAGGGTCTAAGTTTGGAAAACATAAAATGGCTCCCCGTATTTCTCCTCATAAAAGTTGGGAAGGGTTTTACGGCGGCCTTATAGGATCTGTTTTAGTATGGGTCCTCATAAGCACGTTGAGCCCCACCTTCCATATGCCTATCTGGTGGGGCGTTGTGGCCGGTCTTTTTGAGGGCATTTTTGCGGTCGTTGGCGACCTTTTTGAATCGCGCATTAAGCGTGGTGTCGGTATAAAAGACTCAGGCTCCATAATGCCCGGCCACGGCGGTCTTCTCGATCGTTCTGACTCGATGATTTTTGGGAGCGTAGCTGCTCTGTTATTCTTAAACTTCTCGTTCTATTTCTTGGGAGCGTTTTTGCTTGTATGAGTATCTTTGAGAACACCGCACCGCATGCGCCGCGTCGGCGGCCTTTGCGCGTGGCCATATTGGGCTGCTCCGGTTCGGTTGGCCAGCAGACATTGGACGTATGTCGGCATCATACAGATAGGCTGCAGGTTGTTGCGCTTGCGGTCCACTCTTCGTGTGCGGCGCTTGTTGCAGCGGCGCATGAGTTTCATCCCACGTGCGTGGCCGTTGCCGATGAGTCTTGCCGTCATGATGCGCTTCTCGCCAATCTGCCTGCAAACTGTAAGCTCACCTTCGGCTCTGAGGCGGTGTGCGCACTTGCGGAGCTTGAGGATGTGGACTGTGTGGTCAACGCCGTCGTGGGTGAGGTGGGCATCTATGCCGGATATGCAGCACTTAGAGCAGGAAAAATTCTTGCCTACGCCAATAAAGAGTCCATTGTGGTTGGCGGCGATCTTCTCATGCCGCTGGTCCGTCCCGGTCAGCTTATTCCCGTGGACTCCGAGCACAGCGCCATCTTCCAATGTCTTGTCGGCGAGAAGCTCTCGGATGTATCAAAAATTTGGCTGACATGTTCGGGCGGACCGTTTTTTGGCAAGTGCCGAGAAGAGCTGGCGCACGTTACCGTTGCGGATGCTCTCGCACATCCAACATGGTCAATGGGGGCAAAAATCTCCATTGATTCGGCAACGCTTATGAATAAGGGACTTGAAATACTTGAAGCTCATCATCTTTTTGAAACGCCCATCGACGATATCCACGTGTTGATTCATCGGCAAAGCCGCATCCACTCCATGGTTGAGTTTGTTGACGGTTCGGTTAAAGGACAGCTTGGCCCCTCTGATATGCGCATCCCCATTCAGTATGCCCTGAGCTATCCCGAGCGTTGGCAGGGGGTTGCCCAACCTGTTTTGTGGGGGACCACCAGCCCTCTGACCTGTGCAGCGCCTGATGAGAAGACGTTCGGTTGCCTTGCACTGGCAAAGCAAGCCGGAAGGGCGGGAGGAACTGCTCCTTGCGTGATGAATGCTGCGAATGAGATTGCAAATGAAGCGTTTCGTCTCGGTAAAATTAGTTTTCTTGATATTGAGCGTATTGTTTCGTCCGTTATGGAGAAAATTCCAAGAGAGCCCACCGAGAGCATTGCCCAGCTTTCTGAGATTGATGCGCATGCGCGAGCACTTGCTCAGACGTATGTGTTGAAAGGATAAGAATTGAATATATTAAGTATCGTATCTCCTGTTTTTTGGGGATTGGTTGTTTTATCGCTTTTGGTATTTGTGCATGAAGCAGGCCACTATCTTGCGGCTCGTGCGTTTGGCGTGCGGGTAACCGAGTTCTTTTTGGGTATGCCGTTTCGCTATAAGCTCTCCTATAAGAGTGCTTCGCATGGAACGGAAATTGGAGTAACTCCGCTGCTTTTAGGTGGTTATACGCGCATTTGTGGTATGGAGGGCGCTGAAAGCGCCAATCTTGCACCAGCGCTTGCCTATGTGCAGAAAAAGGGTCGCGTTACGGTTGGCGAAGTTGCCGCAGAGCTCAACATTGAAAACAGTGTTGCCCATGAAGCCTTAGAGGTCCTTGCAGATTGGGCTGCAATCGAGGCGTATGAGGCGCACAAAACCGGCGAGACGGACAATGGCGAGACAGACGATGAGGCCCTTATTCAATATCAAACCCTTGCGCGTGATGCAAAGCTGAGAACCGAATATGATCGTGGCCATGATTTTACCCTTGACGGCTCAACCAAAGCAGGAGAGCCCCATGAGCCACAGATGAATCAAGACGATTTTCTCGCCCAAGAACGCTCTCATACCTACCTTGGTGCCAGCATTCCCAAGCGAATCGTGATGCTGCTTGGCGGAATTGTGGTCAATGTGGTCGTTGCTTTGGTTTTGGTTGCAGGCTCTTTGATGGTTGTGGGTGTGGCGGTTCCGCAAAATACGCCACAGATAGGTGCCATTGAGGAGAAATCGCTTGCGGCGCTCGCAGGCCTTAAGCCGGGCGACACCATTACCGCCATTGATGGAAAAGCGGTGTCTACGTGGGCGGATATGAGCGAGGAGATTCACTCGGCGCTGTCTGCGCAACGTGAGATGGTTGTGGCATACACGCGGGACGGTATGAATCTTGAAGTGACCATCAATCCCACTCTCAAGCCGGAATCAAAGGTTATAGGCATCTCTCCTACAGCAGCTCAGTATCGGCTTTCTCTTTCTGAAGCGGTTGTAGCATCGCTTAGCTATGCCGGTAAGGTGGCACAGTTTGCGGGAAGCCTTTTGATTCCCACGCAGACTATGAATGTGCTTAATCAATCGTCTTCGGTAGTCGGAATCTCGGTTATGGCATCTCGGGCTGCTGAGTCTGGGGTAGCTAATTTGGTGATGATCATTGCCATGATCTCGATGTCTTTGGGTTTTATGAACTTGCTTCCCATTCCACCCCTTGATGGCGGCAAAATACTGATAGAGATTATTCAGGTAATTATCCGTCGTCCTCTTTCCGTAAAGGTACAAAATATTTTGACCTATATCGGTTTTGCATTCTTTTTGTTCATTTTTGTTGTTGCACTCAAAAATGACATTTTCCGTTTGCTGTTTGGATAGCTGGTGGAGGTATGGCTGAGATAGCTGATATGCGTATGACTGAGCTTGCCCGTGAAAAAACACATCCGGTGACGGTGGGGTCTGTGCAGGTGGGAGGTGGCGCTCCGGTATCCGTGCAGTCCATGTGTACCACCAAAACAACGGACGCCACCGCGACACTTGCGCAAATCAAAACACTTGCAGATGCAGGATGCGAGATAATCCGTGTGGCCATTCCTGACGCACATGCTCTTGCGGGATTTGAAGAGATATGTCAGAAAAGCCCGCTTCCTGTTGTTGCTGATGTTCACTTTGATCATAGGCTTGCCATCGAAGCAGCGCATCTCGGTGCTTCTGCACTTCGCATCAATCCCGGAAATATTGGCTCGTGGGAGCGTGTGGATGCGGTTATTGAGGCAGCACAAAAGGCTCATATTCCCATACGTATAGGCGTAAACGCAGGATCTCTTGCAAAAGAATTTGATACACGCCCCGATATGACACTTACAGAAAAGCTGGTAGCATCGGCAAGTTCTTTTGTCGCCCATTTCCATGCACGTGGTTTTGACGATATTGTGCTTTCCGCAAAGGCTCATGATGTCCCCACAACCCTTGCGGTGTATCGGGCACTTTCTCGTGAGCTTCCCCGGATACCTTTACATGTAGGGGTAACCGAGGCAGGAACGCTCCGTCAGGGAACGGTCAAAAATGCCACGGCCGTGGGAATCCTTCTTGAACAAGGAATCGGAGACACCATGCGTCTCTCGCTTACAGCCGACCCGGTGGAAGAAGTGCATGTGGCATGGGAGCTTCTTGCGGCATTAGGTATGCGCCGTAATAAACCTGAGCTGGTGAGCTGTCCTACCTGCGGGCGTTGCGGTGTCAACATGATACCTATTGCGGAAAAGGTATCCAAGCGCCTTGAGGGCGTTCACGCACCAATCTCGGTAGCCGTTATGGGATGCGTGGTCAACGGCCCCGGTGAGGCGCGCGGCGTTGATATAGGAGTTGCGTGCGGTAAGGGGAGTGCCGTTCTCTTTGAGAAAGGCGTTCCTACAAAAAAAATTGCCGAAAAAGATATCGTTGATGAGCTTTTTGGTGAAATAGAAGCGCGATTTGTCAAAAAGCCCGACGATGAAGACAAGAATACGTAAACTATAAGAAAACGTGGTGGCGAGAAGGGCTTCTCGTCAGAGTGTGACCGGAAGGAATAACTTTGAAGCACTGGGTAAAAATGTCGTCACTGTATGCGCCGACCTTGAAAGAAGACCCTGCTGAGGCGGTGCTTGCCAGCCATAGGCTTTTGCTTCGTGCGGGCATGATTCGCAAGACCGCTGCGGGGCTCTACAGCTATCTGCCGCTCGCATGGCGCTCTCTTCGCAAGATTGAAGAGATTATCCGTGATGAAATGGACGGCATTGGAGCGCAGGAGATATTGGTTCCGATTCTGACTCCTGCGGAGCTTTGGGAAGAGTCAGGTCGCTGGGACGTATATGGACCTGAGCTCATGCGCCTGCACGATCGCCATGAGCGTAAGTTTGCGCTTGGCCCCACTCATGAGGAGACCTTTACGGATTTGGTGCGCAACGAGCTTAAAAGTTATAAGCAACTGCCGGTAACACTGTATCAAATTCAGGATAAGTTTCGCGATGAAATGCGTCCGCGCTTTGGTCTTATGCGCGGCCGTGAGTTCATTATGAAAGACGCGTATTCCTTCTCGTCTACGCAGGAGTCGCTGCAAGAGTGCTATGACGCTGAAAAGGAGGCATATGCCCGAATCTGTGAGCGTACAGGAATACGTGCTCTGCCCGTTATTGCCGATTCAGGTCAGATTGGCGGAGACACTTCCGTTGAGTTCATGGCGCTTGCCGATGCGGGTGAGGCGGCACTTGTGTATTGCGACTGTGGATATGCAGCAGATACCGAAGCCGCAACCGTGAAGGTTCATGTTGAAGAGGGGGCGGCAGGAGAGCTTGAGAAAGTCGCCACGCCTGAAGTCAGTACCATTGAAGATGTTGCGGAGTTTTTGCACGTTCATGAGGGTGCAACGCGTAAGGCGCTGGCACTTATCGACGGAGACGGTCGTCCGGTGGTGTGCTTTGTGCCCGGCACTCATGAGCTTAACGAGGTCAAAGGTGAGCATGTCTTTGGCAACTATCACCTTATGAGCGATGAGGAACTCAAAGAGAACGGTCTTGTGAAGGGCTTTATCGGTCCCAAAGATTTGCCCGCCGGCGTGCGTGCGGTAGCGGACGTTTCTTTAAGAGACTCCGAGTGGTGGCTTATCGGCGCAAACGAGAAGGACTTCCACTTTACACACGCAAAGCTTGGACGTGATTTTGAGATTGATGCGTGGGTGGACGTGGTGACGGCTCGTGAGGGAGACCTTTGTCCTACGTGCGGCCGGCCCCTTCATGAAGCGCGAGGCATTGAGGTTTCACAGGTCTTCCAGCTGGGAACCAAATACTCCGAGGCGCTTGGCGCAACGTTTACCGCTGAGGATGGCACCGAGCAGCCATTCCTGATGGGCTGCTACGGTATCGGTGTTTCTCGCCTGCTTGCGGCTGTTGTCGAGCAGCACAACGATGAGCACGGTATTATCTGGCCGGTGTGCGTTGCTCCGTATGAGGTGGAAATTGTTCCTCTGAGCGTTGGTGATGATACGGTTTGGCCGCCTGCCAAACAGCTTGCCGATGCGTTTGTTGAGGCGGGTCTTGAAACCGTTGTGGACGACAGAGATGAGCGCCCCGGTGTCAAGTTTGCTGACGCTGATCTTATCGGTTTGCCGTGGCAGGTTATTGTAGGCAAGCGTGGCGTTGCAAACGGTGTGGCTGAGGTCAAAAACCGAGAAACCGGGGAGCGCGTTGATGTGGCACTTGATGAAGTTGTTGCATGGCTTGTTGCGCGCATCGCTCCACTCAGGCAGCTGTAGAGGGGCGAGAAGGGCTCTCGGAAGCATTTTTTGGATACAATCTGAGTTTCTCGCTTGCGTGTTATGCGTACTCTGATATAGTAGTTCCGCACCACTTCCGGGGAATTAGCTCAGCTGGGAGAGCGCATGACTGGCAGTCATGAGGTCAGGGGTTCGATCCCCCTATTCTCCACCATACATGACAGGCGGCGGGAGACCGTCGCCTTTTTTATACGGGCTCATGGCGCAACGGTTAGCGCAGAGGACTCATAATCCTTGGGTTGTAGGTTCAAATCCTACTGGGCCCACCAACCATTCAACCTGGCAGGATTTTATCTGTCAGGTTTTTCTGGTTTTATGGGTCTTTTTGTAAAATATCAGCCGGAACTTAGAGGATGCGGCGGCAACACAGTAGCAACACAGTAGCGACGCAGTTGCGATGTGTTTGAAAATATTATGGTTTCTGAAAGACGTGAGGGTAGAATATGTAGTGGTGCTATACCTCTCGTATTGCTTTTCAAATGAAAGGGGAGTTATGACTCCTGAAACTCGTGCAATGAAGCTCGTCAGCTTGTTTTTGTTGATTGGTGGTCTTTTGGGTCTGGTAACCGTGGTAGTTGCGGTTATCGAAAACGGACCGAAACTTGACTCGGCACTTTTTCTCTTTGCGTGCATGATTGCAATTCTTGAAGGCGGATATGCGGCTCGAGCCGCCAATGTTCCCAACCAAGCAGTAGATGCGTTTTCAATGCTTTTAGGAGCAACTGCGGTGTTGGCAGTCATTACGGTCATTCAGATAGTGGTGGCTCAGAGTCTTACGGTATTGGGTGTCGAACAGCTGGTTCTTCTCGCCTTATCGGTCTTTGTTACCTTTGGGTCTCGCAGAGTAAAAAAGTCCATCGAAGCAAAATAGGCAATTTTACATACATAATTGCGTAAGAAACTAGCATTATGGGTTGCTTTTTGATATGATTTGCAAGCGCTAATCGGGCGATTAGCTCAGGGGTAGAGCAATGCCTTCACACGGCAGAGGTCACAAGTTCAAATCTTGTATCGCCCACCATTAAAACACAAGGTCAGAGGGTATATTTGCTCTCTGACCTTTTTCATTTAATTTAAAATTAATCTCTTTTTAAGCTCTTGCTGTTATAAAAAGTGCCCCACGAGGTCGTTGTGGGGCGCTTCTGAAGGCTTGTTCTTAGTTCTGCATATTTTCTCTTGGAGTATGCATACAGCTCTTCGAGACCCACTACCTCAAAAGTGTGTACAGTGTGAGGAAATTTTCGATTGTTAGATCTGTGTAGATTGTTAGATTTGTGTATCTATATAAAGTGTATTGAAGTGAGTACATATCTTAGGGACTGGTAATAGAGGTAACTTCTTATGAAAATATATTATGAGCATGGAAAACTCAAGATAAGAAGCATGCTAGAAAGTGATGCTCAAGCAATCATTGAGGTATTTCAATCATATGGATGGAATAACAAAATAGAAACTTACTCCGGATATTTTAAAGACCAAGAAGTGGGCACTCGTAGTGTTTATGTAGCAGAATACGATAGCAAAATAGCGGGATACGGTACGTTGCTTTTTTCCGCTGAGAGTGGACCGTGGAAAGAAAAAGGCAAACCAGAAATATCAGATTTGAGAGTGTTCGACGCATATCAGCAAAAGGGTATAGGAAGTGCCATCTTAAACGTAATAGAAGAAGATGTCGCAAGGTTTTCAGATGAGATTACTCTTGCCGTAGGGCTTCATTATGGATATGGAAATGCCCAACGGCTGTATGTAAAAAGAGGATACGTACCTGACGGATCTGGAGTGTGGTACAACTCAGAGATTCTCGAACAGTATGCCGATTGTTGCAATGACGACTCGTTGCTTTTGTATATGAGTAAAGCACTCAAGTAGCCACCGGGCAATCATTGCGTAGTCGGCGGGCAGGTATCGGACAACCGGTGGGTAGCCGGTGGTAGCCATCGAGCGGCCGTTGCGTAGCCGCGGGTAGCTATCGAGTGGCCGTTTCGTATCCGGTGAGCGACCGGTAAAATCACCGACAAATCGTTTTTTCGGGAAAGGATGTCAAAAGCCCTGTTTACTGGTGAATCGATTCACCAGTAAACGCTCAAATCCCGGAAAAATCACCACCAAACACATGTTTTGCTTCCAAAAGCCACCCGTAAACAGTCGATTTGCGGGAAATGTGAAAAATTTCTCGTTTAGTGGTGAAATGGTGTCTTACAAAGACCTCGGCATAAGCACGCAAGCGCATAGGGAGGGATGCGCAAGCGCATCAGGATACATGTTGCAAACGCATAGGCGAGAAGTCAAACGGGCATAGAGTTTTAGGATATGCCCTATGGATATGCCATATAATAGACAGCTGCATTTCGAGAATTCAGGAGTCCTTTTGATTGCACTGGCAGACAAAATCGCAAAATCATTCGGTGGGCGCGTCCTCTACTCGGGCGCAACGCTCCAGCTTAACGCCGGTGAGCGCTGGGCGCTTGTCGGTCCTAATGGCGCCGGCAAGACAACGCTTCTGAAAATCATCATGGGACAAGAAACTCCCGATGAAGGAACGATCTCCTTTGCGCGCGATACTACCATCGGCTATCTTGAGCAAGAAACAGAGCTCATGGGGGAGAAGACGGCACTTCAAGAGGTCATCGATTCGGCGCACGAAATCAAAACGTGGGAGCGCAAGGTGGCCAAGCTTTCGCAAGAGATTGCCGAGACTCCTGAAGGTCCAAAGCTCACGAAGATCCTTGAAGCCTATGGTCATGCCATGGAGCGCTTTGAGCGTTTGGGCGGCTATGAGCTGGAGGCCCGGGCGCGTCAAATCCTTGGCGGCCTCGGTTTTCCAGTGGAGGACTTTGACAAGCCCGCCAAAGAGTTTTCGGGCGGCTGGCAGATGCGCATCTCTCTCTCAAAGCTGCTCCTGCGCCATCCCGATCTGTTGCTGCTCGATGAGCCTACCAACCATCTTGACCTTGAATCGGTTCAATGGCTGGAGAAGTTTTTGGCCGCCTACGACGGTGCGGTACTTCTTGTCTCACACGACCGCACCTTTATGGACGCTTGCGTAAGCCATGTGGCCGCGCTGGAAAATCGCATGTTGGTAACCTATACCGGCAACTACTCCGGATACCTGCACCAGCGCGAGGAAAACCTTGAGCAGCTCCGCGCCAAGCGCTCGGCTCAGGAGCGCGACATTGCCCACATGGAAGTATTCATCGAGCGTTTTCGCTACAAGCCGACAAAGGCGCGGCAGGTGCAGGAGCGTGTGGCAAAAGTCGAGAAGATCAAGCAAGAGCTGGTGGTGCTTCCAGAGCAGTCTCACCACGTACATTTTCGGTTTCCTGATCCGCCGCGTACGGGGGATACCGTCATTTCACTTGAGAACGTCTCTAAATCCTATGAGGATAACCTTGTCTACCAAGATGTTGACCTGAAGCTCTACCGGGGTGACCATGTGGCGCTTGTCGGCCCCAATGGTGCCGGAAAATCAACGCTTATGAAGCTCATGGCGCACAAGATTTCCCCTGATACCGGGCAAATTGAGCTTGGCCAGAGCGTCAGCGAAGCCTACTATGCCCAGCATCAGCTTGAAGAGCTCGATCCCGCAAACACCGTCATGGCGGAACTTGATTCGGTGGCTCCCGGCTGGACTACCAGCGAGGAACGACGCCTTTTGGGAGCCTTTCTGTTCCACGGCGATGATGTCGAGAAGCGCGTCCAGGTTCTTTCCGGAGGCGAGCGTGCTCGTTTGGCTCTTGCCAAGATGCTCGTATCGCCGGATCCTCTGCTCTTACTTGACGAGCCCACCAATCACTTGGACATTGATTCGGTCGATGTGCTGGAAAAGGCTCTTGTTGACTTTCCTGGAACTATCGTCCTCATCAGTCATGACGAGCATTTGGTTAGAGCACTTGCAAACAAGGTCGTTGACGTGCGCGACCACAAAATCACGGTGTACGAGGGCAACTACGAGTATTTCTGTTTCAAACGGGCTGAACTTGAGGCAGCAGAGGCTGTGGGTACAAAAAATGCAGCGTCGGATGCGGGTGCTCTGAAGCACAAAGCGCCTACCGCGTATGGCTCTGACGGAGCTCGCGCAGAAAAGCACCATGAGGCTCCGGTTAGCACTTCTCGCAATGTGAAGACAAAAGAGCAACGGCGCGCTGAGGCAGAGGAGCGCAATCGCAAGAACCGTGCACTGCGCGACACAAAGAAGCGCCTCAAAGAAGTCGAAGCCGCTCTTCAACCGGCACATCAACGCTACGATGAGCTCATGGCTTTGATGGCGGACGAAGACCTCTACAATGATGCGGAAAAGTTTGATGCGTGCATGGCGGAATACAATGCGCTCGCAAAAAAGATTCCTGCGCTTGAACAGGAGTGGCTCGAGCTCTCAGAGAAGATGGAGGCAAACGCTCATGAGTAGGTCTTCTCGCACCATGAGAGGCGCAATAAAGACGATTCTTCGGGTGATACTGTTTTTGGCATGTGCGCTGGCAATTTTTTATGGAATTATTTTGACGGTTGATATCATAAAACCCGACATGCTGCGCGTGTGGCAGCTGCACTTTGACGGTTTTGCCACGAGGCTTTTACCGCGGACGCTTGCCGGTCTGTATGTGTTCCCTTTGCCAACGGGCGGCGTACTGCGCGGGGATTATTTAATTGTTGTTATCATTGCTATAGCCGCCGCGTGGGGTGCTTCGCGTGTGGCGAAAAGTACAAGGTAAGAAGAAAGGCTTCATGTGACTCATGCATATAACGGCATTCAATGGATTGCAATACTTGTCCATGTCATAGTGCTCTTTTTTGCCATTATTTTTCACGAGATCGCTCATGGATATGTCGCATATCTTTGCGGCGATCCAACGGCGAAAAATGCGGGACGTTTAACGCTCAATCCTCTGGCTCATATAGATCCCTTTGGCTCGGTTATTCTGCCGGCAATCTGTGCAATTCTTGGTTGGCCGGGATTTGGGTATGCAAAACCCGTTCCATATAATCCCAACAACTTACGGCGACGTAGGATAGATGAGGTTCTTGTGGCGCTTGCCGGCCCGCTTTCAAACCTTCTGCAGGCTGCCCTTTCTGCGGGTATCTATCGTATTTTGATTGGTTTCGTTCGGAATAACCCCGCGTGGGCCATGGCGCATATAGATCTGTTGGCCGTGTGGATCATTCCGATACTTTCAACCATAATCATTTCAAACATTGTACTTGCGGTTTTCAATCTGATCCCTCTGCCACCGCTTGATGGCTCCAAGTTGCTGCTTTTGATATTGCCCGAAGACGCTCGTCAAAAATTTTACAGAATCGAGCCGTATTGCATGATTGCACTCATGGCGCTTCTCTGGTTTGCCCCCGAAAAGATCAATGCGATTATCGATACGGGCGTATCGTTCTTTATGAAACTGATGGTCGGTTAAGATGTCATACCGGGTAAAAACAGCCACCTATTCCGGCCCGTTTGATCTTTTGCTCCAGCTTGTAAGCCGTCAGAAGGTGGCCATAGGCTCCATATCCATCTCGGAGGTTGCCGACCAATACCTTGCAGAGGTTGAAACCATGCGAGATCTTGACTTGGATGTCGCGTCCGACTTTGTATTGGTTGCCGCTACTTTGTTGGATATGAAGGCGTCCGCCCTTGTTCCTGAAGACGCATCTTTGCGTGTAGACAAGGGCGACGATGAGGACGAAGACCTTTTTGAAGGACTTTCTCCCGATGAAGCTCGAGAGGTGCTGATCGCACGGCTTATTGCCTATAAGCAGTTTAGGAATGCCGGCGCAGCGCTTGGTGCTCGGGCAGAGGCCGAGAAGCGCATGTTTGCCCGCAGTGTGGGACCCGACCCTGAGTTTTTGAATCTTATGCCGGATTATCTCGAAGGCATTACGCTCAGAAGTCTTGCCGTTATTTGTGCGGATATTGATTCACGCAGGGAAACCTTTCTTCTGGAGGCAGAACATGTGGCTCCGCGGAGACTTCCCGTGGCGCTCACGGTTGCTTCGGTTGATCGCCTTACGCGCTCACGTGGCCACGTGAGGTTTTCTGAACTTCTCGATGGTCAGGATGCACCTGAGATCGTGGTAACTAATTTCTTAGCCGTTCTTGAGCTCTTCAAGCGCGGACTTGTGCGCGTAACTCAAAACGCTTTGTTTGGTGATATTGAAATTGAACATATCGAAGGCACGGATCCATACGAGCTTGATGCGTCTGTACTTTCGGAGTATGAAACAGAGGATGAAGTGTAATGGAAGCCGATCTGAAAACACTCGATAGCGGTTCTTTGAAGCCCTCTCTTGAAGCCTTGCTCCTTGTGGCATCAGATTCCGTACCGGCAACGGAGCTGGCAAAGATAACCGGTGCCGCTCCCGGCGAGGTGGCTTCTGCCCTCGCGGAGCTTTCCGTTGAATACGCGGAAGCGAACCGTGGGTTTCAGCTGAGAGAAGTTGCCGGTGGCTGGCGACTTTTTACGCATCCCGCCTTTCACGACCTTGTGGCTGATTTTGTGCTCTCTTGGGATACGCGCCGGCTTTCTCAGGCTGCCTTGGAAACTCTTGCCGTTATTGCATATCATCAACCGGTCTCGCGAGAAGGAGTCCGCGCGATTCGCGGCGTTAATTCTGATGGCGTTATCTCCTCTCTTTGCGAGAAGAACCTCGTGCGAGAGGTTGGTAGAGACGCGGCTCATGGGCAGGCAATCTTGTACGGAACAACGGCACTTTTCCTGGATCGTTTTGGTCTTAAGTCATTGAGGGAGTTGCCACCCCTGGAAGATTTTGCGCCCGATGAAGAGTCAAAGCAGTTTATTCGCGAGCGTCTTTCGGGCAGAAGCATTTCCTCAACGCTCGAAGAGGCGGCCGAAGACCTTGCGGAAGAACAAGAACTTTTGCGTGAGGACTATACGGATGACGATATTGACGACATCGGTCATATTGATGGCATAGATTATGATGCTGAGATTTTTGAAACGCCGAGAAGTACGTCACGTGGTGCGCGAGAAAGCGTGTCGGATGACTCGCTTGAGGACGATGAATAACGTGGAGGGTGAGCGTATTGTACCCATGCGCCTGCAACGCTTTTTGGCGCGAGCAGGTGTGGCAAGCAGACGCGGCTCCGAGCGCCTTATGACAGAGGGTCGCGTACGTGTCAACGGTGTTGTGGTCAGTGAGTTGGGCAGTAAAGTTGATCCGATACGCGATACGGTAGAGGTGGACGGACATATTGTCGGCATTGCCGATGCACCGGTATATCTTATGTTGAACAAGCCCGAGGGATACCTTACAACCATGAGTGACCCGCAGGGACGCCCCACCATCAAAACCATGGTTCCAACAAAGCGCTATCCCGGTCTTTTTCCGGTTGGCCGTTTGGATATGGATACGTCGGGGCTTTTATTGTTTACCACCGATGGCACCATGGCGCAGGAGCTCCTGCATCCTTCTCGCCACGTATGGAAGCACTATCTGGCGCTTGTTTTGGGAGTGCCTACTGAAGCCGAGTTGGAGCGGCTGAGGCGCGGCATCATGCTTGATGACGGTATGGCTCAGCCGGCAAAAGTTGAGCTGAGAGATGACCTTTTGGAGCTTCACGGAACGTCTCGATATCCCCAAAATCCAAACAAGCCTCAAAATGCCATCGTAGGAATTTGGATTCATGAAGGCAGAAAGCATCAGGTTAAAAAGATGATGAGTGCCATTGGGCACCGTGTGTTGGTTTTGCACAGAGACGCCTTTGGTCCGTTAAGGCTTACCGATGTTGAAGAGGGTTGTTGGCGAGAGCTGAGAGACGAGGAAATTGCAGCTTTGCGAGAGCAGACAAGTGCGGATAAAGAGGATGCCGATGAGTGACGTTAAGGAGAGGCTGGTGAGTGGTATTACGCATCGCATACTGTTTATGCGTCATCCCGAAACCATTGCCAATACGCAAGGTTTTCTCTCCGGCAGACGAGATGTACCTCTTACGGAAAACGGTGTCATTCAAAGAAAGCGTGCGGTTGAGGCGCTTGTGGCATTTAAGCCGGATCGCATCTGGACAAGTCCGCTTTCACGTTGTCGTGATATGGGGCAGATGGCGGCGCAACGCTTGGGACTTACGCTTGAGGTAAAGAATGACCTGGCAGAAATAGATTTTGGCATTCTTGAAGGCGTCTCTTTTGCCGAGGCTCGCACGGTGTTGGCTCCGTATGGCCTGACATTTCCATGGAGCTCGGATGAGCAAAACCACTCACAACCCGCACCTTATGCGGAGTCGTATGAAGCGGTACGCGTTCGCTGTCAGCACATTCTTGATGAGTTGGTAGCATTGGACGGGCGTACGGTCTGTTTGACGCATGGCGGATATTTGCGCTGTATGATGGGTCAAATTCTTAAAACTCCTGCAAATACCGCGTGTGGTGTACATCTTGCCAATACATCTTCTGTTTATTTCACCTCAAACGGAGGAAATGACTTAAAATTAGGCGGTTTTAATCTTGATCCACAAGAAGTGATATACGCTTCAACAACACCCAGTATCTACGACTCTCGTAACATTTGGGGAGTTCACAAGGAGGATGCATGATCGTTGCAATTGACGGGCCCGCAGGTTCAGGAAAATCTACCGTTGCCCGTGCGCTCTCTCAGCGCTTGAACCTTGTCTTTTTAGATACCGGTGCCATGTATCGTTCGGTGAGTGTTATTTGTCTTGAGAAGGGCATCTCTCTTGACGACACGGAAGCCATTATCAAAGAGGCTCGTGAAATTCAGATCACCTTTGGAAATTCACCTGAGGGTCAGACTGTTTTTGCGAATGGACACAATGTCACTCAGGCTATCCGAACCCCTGAAATTGATGCGTGTGTTTCTCGCGTTGCGGCCATTCCCGAGGTTCGTGAGGCTATGGTTGTCCTTCAGAGACGTGCCGGCGAGGCGGGAGATGTGGTAGCCGAGGGACGAGATATCGGAACGGTCGTATTTCCAAAAGCAGAAGTTAAAGTATTTCTGACGGCAGACCCTGAAGCCAGGGCTCACCGACGGGCGGTACAGCGAGAAGGAAAAGATACTGCAACAAATGCTTCCGCAACTGCCGATGCGGCGGAAGAGAAGAAAATCCTCGAGGATATCAAAGCGCGCGATGAGGCCGACTCATCCAGAAAGGTTGCCCCTCTCAAGCCTGCGCCTGATGCGCACCATATAGACTCTTCGCACATGACACTCAACGAAGTGGTAGATGCCGTTGTTGCACTTCATCCGGGTCTTCAGGAACGAGATCGGCACGCGCCACGTGCTTCTCGCCACCAAAGCGCGCATGAAACAAAAACGTCCTCTTCAGACGATAGCGAGTCTCACAGATCGGCTTATCAGAAGAGAAAAGGTACGCGCGAAAAAAAGAGCGGGGATAAGAAACTTAAGGCATTTAGAGGTAACTCGTGTGATGATTACTTTGACACGGGGCTCTTGAACTTTCCTCTTCCGGCAAAAATCTTTTTACGGATTGCCATTTTTGTTCTTATGGTAGTGACAAAACTCTGGTTTCGCTGGAGTATTGTCAACGCCTCATTGCTTAAAGACGACAGGCGTCCGCGCGTTATTATCATGAACCATCCGTCGATGTTTGATCCGGTGATGATGGTTGCCTATCTCATGTGGCATCACATTCCTGTCCGTACCATCTACAAGAGTGAGTTTGATAAAAACCCACTGGTAAAATGGTTGTTTTCTCGGGTGGGGGCGATTCCCGTTGAGCGCGGAAAAGCCGACATGAAAGCAATCAGGCGCTCGGTGGCGGCGATTGGACGGGGAGAATGCCTGTTGATTTTCCCTGAGGGAACGCGCATCCGCGACAATCACATACGCCCTGAAATTCATGGCGGTTTTGCACTCATTGCCCAGCTTGCGGGTTGCGACGTTCAGCCTGCGGCTATTTTTGGTGCCTTGGACATCAAGCGTGCAAACTCGCCCGTAATTCGACCCGTTAAGATTTGGGGTTTGGCGGGAGAGCGTATCAGTTTTGCCGATCTAGAGACCACTAAGCGTAAAGATCAAGCTCGGGAGATGGAAGAGCTTGGTATGGATCGGGTATATGAACTCAGAGATCAGCTGATGTGCGAGCATCCTGGGAGGAATTAGTTGTGCCCACCATTAGAATTGCAGATGAAGCAGGCGCTTGTTATGGCGTTGAGAGAGCTCTTGAAATGGTCGAAGCGGCGCTTGAGGAAGGAGCCGCTCCGGTAAAAACCTTGGGTCCTCTGATCCACAACCCAAAGGTTGTCAAATCCCTTGATAGGCGAGGAGTTCAGGTTGTGGACTGTGCAAAAGATGCTGCGGGATCTGCGCTTTTGCTGCGCACTCACGGGGTTACTCCTGAAGAAGAGCACTTGGCGCGCACTGATTGCGCGGAGGTTATGGATGCAACCTGTCCTTTTGTAAAGAAAACTCATGCGGCCGCAGAACGACTGGCGAGCGAAGGCTATGCCGTGTATGTGGTTGGCGAGGCAGGTCATCCTGAAGTAGAAGCAACCCTTGCACACGTCCCGGGTGCTACCGCCATTGACTCCGTCTCTGAGGTAGAGGCACGTGCGCGAGAATTTCAAGATGCACGCAGAGTTGGGTTGGTTGTGCAGACAACGATGTCGGCCGCTCGACTGCGCGAGGTTGTTGGCGCTCTTTTGCCGCTCGTGGAAGAACTTCGTGTAATGAATACCATTTGCGAGGCTACGGCGGGCCATCAGCAATCATGTGAGCGTCTTGCAAAACGCTCTGACGTAATGATTGTGATAGGGGGTCGAAATTCTGCAAATACTACGAGGCTTGCAGAGATTTCGTCTCAGTTTTGCCGCAAAACACACCATATTGAGGGAGCGGAAGAGCTTCTCGCCAACTGGTTTGACGGAGCGCAAGACATTGGCATAACCGCCGGCGCTTCAACTCCGGCCGCTCAAATTAGAGCCGTTAAAGATGCAATTTCAGAGATGGTGGAGAAACACTGAGAGACGCATCATGGTAACATGATAGTGTCTGTACATACATTCAAGGAGAGTTATGCCTAAGCCTATTGTTGCTGTTGTAGGCCGTCCAAATGTCGGTAAATCAACCTTAGTAAATCGTCTTGCTCAAAGACGCGAGGCCATTGTGCACGAGTCTCGCGGCGTTACGCGCGATCGCTCATATCATGATGCCGATTGGAACGGACGTGAGTTTTGTCTTATTGATACCGGCGGTATTGAATCCGTGAAGTCAAAGGATCAATTTGCACCGCACATTCGTGAGCAGGCGCTCCTTGCGTGTGAAGAAGCCGACGTCATTGTGTTTGTCGTTGACGGCAAAACGGGCATTACCGACGAAGACGAAGAAGTGGCTCGCATTGTGCGGAGGTCTGACAAGCCGGTCTTTTTAGTGGTCAACAAGAAGGATAATCCCGAAACCGAGCAAGACGGGCTGTGGGACTTTTATGCCCTTGGTGTAGGAGAACCCCTTCCCATTTCTGCCTCGCACGGCATTGGTACAGGAGACTTACTTGATGGTATCGTGGCGGAGTTTCCCGAAGAGAGAGAAGAGCCGGAAGACGACAGTATCATACGCTTGGCCATTATCGGAAGACCCAACGTAGGGAAATCGTCTCTTGCAAACCGCTTGGCAGGCAAGAAGCGCTCCATCGTCTCTGATGTTGCGGGCACTACGCGCGATGCGATAGACACAATGATTATGTGGAAGGGCCAGCCCATATGCCTTGTGGACACCGCGGGTATGCGCCAGAAGAGTAAGGTGCATGAAGACGTTGAATATTACAGCCTGCTTCGCGGACTTCGGGCAATGGATAGAGCCGACGTGTGTCTTTTGGTAATTGACGCAACGGTCGGCGTTACCGAGCAGGATCAAAAACTCGCCAATATGGCCGTTGAGTGTGGGTGTGCGCTGGTAGGACTTTTGAACAAGTGGGATCTTATCGACACTGAGGAAAAGCAAGCAGAGGTGGCCGCTTCGGTGGACAAGCGCATGTCTTTCTCGCCGTGGATTCCGTTTATTCGTGTGTCTGCATTGACGGGCAGAGCGATTGATAAGGTGCTCGGCGCCGCGCTGGCTGCGGCAGGCGCACGTGCTTCTGAGATCCGCACCTCAAAGCTGAATGATCTTCTCACTCGGATTCGTGAGGGCGGACACAGCGTATCCGACAAAGGACGCCGCCTTAAGATTCACTATGCGACGCAGACCGGATCAAAACCTCCGGTAATTTCGTTTTGGTGCAATGCTCCCGACCTTGTTGACGACAATTACGAGCGGTTTATTGAAAACCGTCTGCGGGAGTGCTTTGATTTGACGGGAACTCCGCTGCGCCTAAAGTTTCGTAAGAAAGCTGAGGCATAGGTATGGCAAGCATTTTTGTTATTTTACTTCTCGGTGTCGGTGCCTTTTTTGTGGGAGGCATTCCCTTTGGGCTTATCATCGCCCGGCTGTTGGCACACGAGGATATCCGAAGCGTGGGATCCGGCAATATCGGTACTACCAACGTAGCGAGAAGTGCCGGAAGTACGGCGGGTGTGCTCACGCTTGTATGTGACGCCGGCAAGGGCTTCTTAAGCGTTTGCGTGGCACGTCTTATCCTGTCTTCCGTGGTGGATGGCGGATCGGTTGCGCTTGACCTCGAAGGTGCATATCACTGGGCAATTTCGTTTGTATATGCGTGTTGTGTCCTAGGACATATATTTTCTCCCTTCCTCCATTTTCACGGTGGAAAAGGTATTGCGGTTGGCTTTGGCGGAGGTTTGGCGCTTAATTGGCCAATGGCAGTCATGGCTTTTCTTGTCTTTTTGGCGCTTGCTTTGCCAACGCAGTATGTTTCGCTTGGTTCGGTGGGCGCTGCCGTGGCCATCGGTGTCTTTGCGATTATTTTCGGTGAGCCGCCGTTTTCCGTGCTGTGCATCTTAGTGGTCGGTGCCACTGTGGTATGGGCACACCGCGAAAACCTGAGCCGCCTGTCGCAGGGGAGCGAGCGAAAATTCAGTATTGGATCAAAAGACTTTGGCGAGAAACCCATTGAAGAAGATAAGGAAAAACCGCATATTCAGCATCCTTCCGCCAAAAAGGCACAGCTTTTGGGGAATCAGCCTCAAGAGAGACGCAGCGTCCGTAGGGAAAAGGGCACACGATGAAGCGTGTCTGTGTTGTTGGATCGGGTTCTTGGGGAACCGCGTTTTCCACACTCTTGGCAGCTACGTGTGAGACGATAGTCATGTGGTCTCGTGAGGACGTAATTGCAGAAAGCATAAGGTCAGAGCATAGAAATTGCCTTCATTTACGCGATGCTCTTTTGCCGGAAAATATCGTTGCCACAACTTCTCAAGAAGAAGCGGTGTCTGGGTCTGAAGCTGTTGTACTTGCCACTCCGTCGGCTTTCCTGCGCTCTACCTGCGCCTTATTGGTTCCATATATTGATACTCAAGTTCCGATATTGGTACTTTCAAAAGGCATGGAAGCACACTCTCATAAGCTCATGCATGAAGTTGTCGCTGATGAGCTTGGGCATCCGGAACGAATTGCGGTTCTTTCAGGCCCCAATCACGCAGAAGAGGTTATCGAGAAGAGCTTTTCTGCGGCAGTTGTTGCCTCCGAAGATCTTACGTGTGCCAAGCGGTTTCAGAAAGCCATTTCGTGTCGAGAGTTCAGGACGTACGTAAGTGACGACGTGAGAGGCGTGGAAGCGTGCGCTGCCGCCAAAAACGTGGTTGCCATTGCCTGTGGCGTTGCAGTCGGAAGCGGTGCGGGAGACAATACGCTTGCGGCTCTTATGACGCGAGGTATTGCTGAGCTCGGCCGTATCGTTGTGGCACTTGGGGGAAACCCACTCACATGCATGGGTCTTGCCGGTATGGGAGATTTGGTAGTTACGTGTACTTCTCGCCATTCTCGCAATAGAAGCTTTGGTGAGGCGCTGGTAGGAGGGGAAACTCTCGATACATACCAGAGTCGCACTCATATGGTGGTAGAAGGCGCTCAGGCGGTAAAGGGTCTGTATGAACTCGGACACCAAAAGCATATTGAAATGCCGCTTACCGATGCGGTTCATGCCATTTTGTATGAAGGTGCCTCTATTGACGCAGTTGTTGCAAATCTTATGGATCGTATGCCTCGCAACGAATTTTATGGTATTGAGTGATGGGAAGGTATATGAATAACGTCTATATTGCTCCATCGGTTCTTTCGGCTGATTTTACCCGGCTTGCTCATGAGCTGGAAAGCATCAAGAGCGCTGACTATATCCACTATGACGTGATGGACGGACATTTTGTGCCAAACATTTCATTTGGCCCGGCCATTATGAAGGAAGCACAAAAGGCAACTCAGATGCCGTTTGACGTGCATCTTATGGTTACCAATCCTGCAGAGATCATCCCTTTGTTTTTGGATCTTGGCGCGGACATCGTTACCTTTCATATGGAGGCAACGCCTCACGCCCATCGACTTGTGCATCTTATACGCTCCGCCGGTGCTCGGGCAGGTATTGCCATCAACCCGGCAACGCCGGTCTGTTTTTTGGAAGACATCATCGAAGACGTTGATTTGGTACTCGTTATGAGCGTGAATCCGGGATTTGGCGGACAGAAGTTTATTCCGGGTGCATATGCCAAGATTCGGCAAGTCAAGGAGCTGTGTAAAAGCCATCAGGTTACACCTCTCATTGAGGTTGACGGTGGCGTCAGTGCGGCAAACGCTTCCGAGCTTGTGAGTGCAGGTGCAACCATGCTGGTTGCCGGAAGCGCCATCTTTAAGGCAGACGACAGAGAGGCTGCAATTTCCGAATTGAAACATGAAGCCCGTTTGGGCAACAGTACGCAGGCATAAGAGGAGATCACAACAAACTATGCCATATCTATATCTTGACTACGCTGCTTCCGCACCAACAAGACCTTCCGCTCTTCTTGCCGAGAAAACCTATGAAAACTCAGCGTTTGCGGGAGTTAATCCAAATTCTTTGCATACCTTGGGTCGCCAAGCCGCACGTGCACTTGACGCTGCGCGTAGAGATCTCGTACAGGCGGCAGGAGGAGGCTTTAGAACTCCTGATGTTATCTTTACCTCAGGAGGCACCGAAGGCAATAACCTTGCGCTTCTCGGCATTGCTGAGGGAGTGCGTCAAAAAGATCACACGCGGACCGTTGTTGTGATGTCGGCCATTGAGCATGAGTCGGTCTTGGATACTGCGCCGGTACTTCGCGATCGAGGGTTTGACGTGCGTATCGTTAAGCCTAACCGTCAAGGGAAGATTGAACCTCAGGCACTCAGTGAACTACTTGATGTGTCCGTCGCTCTTGTGAGCATTATGTATGCGAACAATGAAACAGGGGTTGTACAGCCGATAAGAGAGCTTTCTCAAGTGGCGCATCAGTATGGTGCATTTTTTCATACCGATGCGGTCCAGGCTTTTGGACGCATTGCTTTGCATCTTGACGACGTAGATGCACTTACGATTACCGCACACAAACTTGGTGGTCCCATTGGTATTGGAGCCGAACTTATTCGTTCCCGTACGCCGTTGAGACCGCAAAGCTATGGCGGCGGACAAGAACAGGGGAGACGCCACGGAACGCAGGCAGTTCGCGGAGCGCTTGCATTTGCCGCAGTGGCGCGTGAGTGTACGGAGCGGCTTAGCGCAACGCAGAACACCGTTTCAATGCGAGCAGACCATCTTTACCAGCGTTTATGTGCTTCTCGTAAAATTGAGCCCACAACTTCCACCGTTATTGGGGATGACCATCTGCCGGGAACCGTGAGCATCCTTGTTCCCAGTATGGATTCGGAATCGTTGGTACTTGCGCTTGATCAGGCAGGATTTGAAGTTTCGGCAGGCTCTGCCTGTTCTTCAGGATCGCTTGAGCCAAGCCATGTTTTGTCGGCCATGGGAATTTCTCGCCAGAAGGCTCTGGGGTCTTTGCGAATTTCATTTGACGAAAGAGTTTCAGAAGAAGAGCTTGAGAGCTTTGCGGAGGCACTTTTAGGACTTGTTGAGTGAAAGACTACCTTGTAAATTCTGAGGTTTTCTTCAGCTAACTGCGTTACTCTAGTATGTGGACATAACCGTATAAGGAGGGAATATGAGCGAATCTATGTTATTGGTGCAGCTCCAAACCATTGATCTTAAACTGCTTAAAGCCGCCTCAACCCTCGCTGCCATGCCGCAACATAAGCGGCTTGAAACTATTGAACTTGCAAAAAAGAAGCTTTCAAGTGAGTACAACAAGATAGTTGGCCTTCGTAAGGACGCGGAACTTGAGGTCAAAGATCTTGAAAGTCAGCATGAGACATATCAGAAAAAAGAGCAGGAAACCCAAGATCGTGCAGCTACTGAAACTGACTATCGTGCCATTCAAGACTATGACCAGCAGCTCTCTACGCTGGCAAAAGCACTTGAGAAGACGAGCTTTAAGCTTATGGAGGCTCAGAAGGTACTACAAAAGCTGAAGCATACCGAAGTAGGAGCCGAGACAATGTTTACCAAGCTTAATGCTGAGCTTGAGACTACACATAAGGCTCTTGTCGTTGATACCGCTTCACTTCAAAGTCGCGTGTTAAAGCTTAAAGACGAACGTGAGCATGTGGTTTCCCAACTTTCCGAAGACATGCTGACAACTTACGAAAGCGCACGCAAACGTTTTAAGGGTCTGGCGGTTGAATATCTTGACGGCAATACGCCCAGCATCTGCCGGGTGGCATTGCAACCAAGCTCATTTCACGATCTTGCACATGGTCCAAACGTTACCGAGTGTCCGTATTGCCATCGCATATTGGTAACGGACTATACGCCGGAGGAAATCTCTGAAAAGGAGAAAAGTCGGTCATGATACGTGCAACTTCGGGACAAAAAAAGATAGCGCTTGCGGTAACGGGGGGTATTGCCGCATATAAGGCTGTTGAAGTTCTGCGCGCGCTTCAGCGCGGCGGCTGTGATGTGCGGGTTATCATGACGACCGATGCGCAGAAATTTGTGGGAGTAACAACGTTTCGTACCCTTTCGCAGCATCCAGTGCTCACGGACCTCTATGACTATAGTGAGAGTCCAACGCCTCATGTTGATATAGCCGACTGGGCCGATTTGTTTTTGGTAGTTCCGGCTACGGCCAATGTAATTGCAAAAATATCTGCAGGTATCGGTGATGATGCACTCACATCTGCTTTACTTGCGGCTCATACTCCCGTACTTATTGCGCCGGCCATGAATACCCACATGTGGAATAACCCGGCGACACAGGCAAACGTTCATAGCCTGATGTGCCGGGGATACCATTTTGTCTCACCGCAAAGCGGTCTTCTCGCCTGCGGATACACTGGAAACGGAAAGCTTGCCGAGGTTGATGAAATTGTTTCGGCTGCTTGCAAGCTCTTGGATCAAAGTTTCCGGAGCGCATCGCAAGAAGCTCAAGACCTGTCCGGTCAGCGCCTGCTTATTACCGCAGGACCCACACACGAGGCTATTGATCCGGTGCGCTTCTTGGCAAACGCTTCAACGGGAAAGCTCGGATTTACCGTAGCGGCAGAGGCTGCCCGCCGTGGCGCCGATGTCGTGTTGGTTGCGGGACCCGTTTCACTTGAGACACCTTGTGGAGTACGCCGTGTTGACGTAATTTCCGCAGATCAAATGCTTGAGGCTGCAGAGACGGCATTTAAGAGTGTTGATGCGGCCATTCTGACAGCGGCCGTTGCCGACTACACTCCTGTTATGTGCGCAGACCATAAACTCAAAAAAGAACATGAACCGCTTGTAGAGATTAAGCTTAAAGAGACCGCAGATATTCTCGCAACCCTATCGGCTCAAAAAGGTAACCGTATTGTGGTAGGTTTTGCTGCTGAAACCAACAATCTTTTACAAAACGCTCAGGCTAAACTTGAGCGTAAGGGTGCTGATATGATTGTGGCCAATGATGTTTCAAGAGCCGATTCCACCTTTGGTGCCGATACGGATCGAGTCGCTTTTGTAAGTAAGACAGGGATTGAGCAGCTGGAAACTTTACCGCTTGCTGCCGTTGCCAATGCGGTACTTGATAAGACAGTGCAACTTCTGAAAGCTCGGTAGAAATCATGTGGTATGCATGGGTATTTTAATTGGCTGTGAAGAACTTACGATGGAATGGCCAAGCAAAAAAGTATTGTCTGACCAGACCATCGGAATTAACGAAGGCGACCGTATTGGCGTTGTAGGGAAAAACGGTGACGGCAAATCAACGCTTTTACGGCTTATTGCTCATCGGTTAACGCCCGATAAGGGCCAGGTTGTTTGGCGCGGCAATATCCATGTAGGATATCTGGGCCAGCAGGATACGTTGGATGATGATGCAACGGTTGGCCAGGCCATCGTGGGGGATACCCCTGAATATGTGTGGGCATCCGATGCACGTATTCGCCGTATCATCGATGAGCTGGTGGGAGATCTTGATTGGAATGCTCCCGTAAGACAGCTTTCCGGCGGACAGCGTCGCCGCTGTGATCTTGCACGTCTTTTGTCGGGTACATGGGATGTCATCTTGATGGATGAGCCTACCAACCATCTTGATATGCACGCCATACAATGGCTTGCCGCACAACTCACAAACCTTTGGCCCAAGGGTCAGGGTGCCCTTATCGTGGTTACGCATGACCGCTGGTTTCTTGATGAGGTTTGCGACCATATGTGGGAGGTGCATGACGGTACTATCGATCCCTTTGAAGGAGGATATTCGGCCTATATCCAGCAGAGGGTTGAGAGAGACCGACAAGCCGCCGCAACGGAAGAGCGTCGGCAAAATACCCTTCGCAAAGAACTCAACTGGTTGGCTCATGGAGCTAAAGCACGTACGTCAAAACCGCGGTTTCGTGTGGAGGCTGCACAGAAACTTCTTGCCGACGATCCGCCGCTCCGCAATACCCTTGAGCTGAAACGGATGGCTATGTCACGCCTTGGCAAGCAGGTCATTGAGATGCACGATGTCTCATTTGTCTATCCGTCTTCAGATGGCAGAGGCGCAAAGCCCATTATCGATGGTGTTGAGTGGCTGATAGGACCAGGAGACCGCTACGGTATTCTTGGCGAGAATGGCGCCGGAAAATCCACGCTCTTAAAGCTCATGACACAGCAGCTTATGCCTACGAAAGGTTTGATAAAAGTAGGCGCGTCGGTTACGTTTGGCTGGCTTTCTCAGCAACTTGACGGACTGTCTGAAAAAGAAGATCAAAGCGTTCTCACTCTTTTGTCTCGGTATAAGACCAGCTACTACGTTGACGGTAGAATGCAGAGCCCCACACAGCTTCTTGAAGGCTTAGGATTTGATCGTCGAGAGTTTACCGACCGCATCAAAGATCTTTCAGGCGGACAACGGCGACGTCTGGCGCTTCTGTGCGTTCTTCTCGAAGAGCCAAACGTCTTGGTACTTGATGAGCCGGGAAACGATTTGGATACCGATATGCTGGCTGTTCTTGAAGATCTGCTTGACAGCTGGCCGGGAACGCTTTTGGTGGTTACGCACGATAGATATCTCATGGAGCGCGTCACCGACGATCAATTTGCTCTCATGGAAGGCAAGATTTGTCACGTTCCCGGTGGTGTTGACGAGTACCTTAAAAACATAGATTCGTCTCGTCATGTAAAAGACGGTCCAAAAGCAGCTTCATCAGCAAAGACATACGTCATGGGCGAGAATTGCGCTGGCGAGAAGGGCGAAGATGCCGAGGGTTCTTCTCGCCACGTTCTGACCAACCAGGAACGGCGCGAACTCAAGAAGCGGTTTGATTCGGTTGAGCGTCGCCTTAAAAAGGCTGAGATTGTGCCTGATCAGGTGCGGACTCAGATGGCATCGGCTGATCAAAGCGATGCTGAGACCCTTATGAGGCTGCAAAAGGAGCTGGAAGATGCTAATGCCGCCGTTTCGGAGCTTGAGAATGAATGGCTTGAGCTTTCAGAGAAACTTGGGTGAGATGGAGTGAAGAAACTTTTTAGCCGCTTTATGCTGCCAAAATACGGCACGCGTGCACTGATGGCAACGGGCGCAAAAAGCATTGAGGTGGTGGGAGATTTACTTACGCCACTTATCATTGCACGCATGATAGACGCAGGCATTGCCTCGGGCAATGTATATGACATTATCCGCTATGGTCTTCTGCTGGTGCTTATCGCATGTATCGGCTTTGCGTTTACCATATTTTGTCAATATAACGCTTCGATCGTATCGCAAGGCATTGGCACTGATTTGCGAAGTGCACTTTTTGTAAAGGTGCAAGAGTTGTCGAGCGTTGATGTACACCGTTTTGGCACCGACACGCTTGTTACCCGTCTCATTAACGATATTAATCAAGTGCAAGTTATGGTAGCGCTCGGAATCAGACAGTTGATGCGCTGGCCTATTTTGGCCGTTGGCTCAATTGTGGCAACATTTTTAATTGACCTGCAGCTTGGCAGTATTTTTCTGGGAGCAACTCTCATCGTTGGCATTATTTTCTGGTGTATTATCTGCCGCACTACGGTGCTTTTTCATACCTTGCAAGAAAGTCTTGATACGGTTTCACTTTTTATGCGGGAAATGCTCTCCGGTGTGCGCGTAATTCGGGTTTTTCGTCGAGAAGAGAGCGAGCGCGTGCAATTTGCTCAAGCGGTTGATAGGCAGACGCATATTGCAGCTACGGCCGCCAACTACTCGGCGCTCTTAAATCCGGCAACGTTTTTCATAATGTATGCGGGGATTGCTTTCATTTTCTGGATTGCGGCACCGCAAGTTACTTCTCGCTCACTTTCTGCGGGCAGTATCGTTGCGCTGGTTGGCTATATGACCCAGACACTTCTGGCAGTGGGATATATTGCAAATTTGATTATTATCGTTACCAGGGGAGTGGCCTCTACACGTCGTGTTATGGAAGTGCTCGATACCGCTCCCGGCCTTTCCGATGAGAAAAACGCCCCTATTGCCCTTTCCGATCAGGAGCTTTCCGATGGTGTTGCCCTTGAGTTGAGAGACGCTACGCTCACCTATGACGGCGGAGGAGATCCCGCACTTTCTCATATTTCTCTTATGGTACCCGCTGGTACAACACTGGGAATTATTGGAGGTACAGGTTCGGGAAAATCTTCTCTGGCCAAGCTTTGTGAGCGTCTTTATGAGCCGGAAGAGGGAAGCGTTGAAGTTTTTGGCCATGCCGCTTCTACTTATACCTTCTCTCAACTCCGGCACCTTGTCTCCCTTGTGCCCCAGCATGCTTCACTGGTAAGCGGTACCATTCGTACAAATCTTATCTGGCGCGATGCTCATGCAACCGATGAGGATCTTTGGAAAGCCCTTGAGCTTGCTCAGGCAGCTGATTTTGTACGCGAGAAGCCTCGTCAGCTTGACAGCCCTGTTGAGGCAGGCGGCACAAACTTTTCCGGGGGACAGCGGCAGAGACTTACCATTGCACGAGCGTTGGTAGGAAATCCGCGCATTGTGATACTTGATGATTCGGCTTCAGCACTTGACTTTGCGACGGACGCAAGCCTCCGTAGGGCACTGTACTCACTGCGTACAGAGGTGACTTCCGTCATTATTTCCCAGCGTGTGGCTGCCGTCATGCAGGCAGATCAGATATTGGTGCTTGACCATGGGCATCAGGTTGGCCTTGGTACCCATAAAGAACTTCTCGCCACCTGTCCTCTATATAAAGAAATCTGTCTCTCACAGCTTCGTCCGGAGGAGGTGGAGGCATAGATGGCCGATATGTATGTAGCCGGTGGATCTGCCTCTGTCATCAGCGCCAGCGTACGCAGTGACGGCTCGAACGATCCAAAACATCATGACTCATTTACTGCGGAAGATGGGACTCAAATGTCCGCAGCTCAGGTTACCCGACGCCTTGCGGGATATATTGCTCCGCATGTGACACTGTTTTTACTTTCTCTTTTAGGGTCCGTTGTGACTATGGTGCTCCAGCTTTGGGTGCCGATTATCGTTGGTTCGGCTATCGATCAGCTGATTCATTTGGTACAGGGGAGCGAAGCCACGCTGATTCCCGTACTTGTCAAGTTGGCTCTTGTGGTGCTTTGCGCCAGCGTGACCCAATGGATTGCAAGTTGGGCCACAAATCGTTTGACGTATGAAACAACACGCGCCATTCGTATTGCCGCTCACGAGAAGATTGCACGTCTCCCGCTTTCCTATATTGACACTCATGCCCAAGGAGACCTTGCCTCCCGTGTGGTCAACGATGTTGATCAGCTGGGAGACGGTCTCTTGCAAGGTCTTACTCAGCTTCTTACCGGCGTGGTTACCATCATAGGAACGCTTGCTTTTATGTTCTCGCTTTCCGTACCAATGGGGCTTGTAGTGGCTCTTGCGACGCCTCTTTCTATTGTGGCCGCGACGTTGGTGGCCCGTTTTGCCACCCAGTCTTTTGCACGCCAGCAGGCATTTCAGGGAGAGCTGAGTGCCTATGCCGAGGAAATGGTTACCAACCAAGAACTTATCGCTGCTTTTGCCCATAAAAGCGCTGTCGAGAAGGACTTTCAAGACATCAACGAACGGCTTTACACGGTAGGTCAGCGTGCACAATTTGCAAGTTCTCTTTCAAATCCATCGACCCGTTTGGTCAACAACCTTATTTATGCTCTTGTGGCTGCACTGGGTTGTATTTGTGTCATCACCGGCATCCCTTCGGTGCTGAGTATCGGCCAAGTTCAGAGTTTTTTGGCATACGCCAACCAATACATGCGTCCGTTTAACGCAATTTCAGCCGTTGTCACACAAGTGCAGACTGCCTATGCAAGTGCTCGCAGGGTCTTTTCTCTGCTTGATGCCAAAGAGGATACCGCCGATCCCGCCTGTCCTGAACATATCGAGGACCCTTTGGGCGATATCGTTTTTGATGACGTGTCATTTTCGTATGATAAAGAGCATCCTTTGCTGCAACACATTAGTTTTCATGCAGCTCCGGGTAAACAAATCGCACTTGTCGGACCTACCGGTTGCGGAAAAACAACCCTTATCAATTTGTTGCTTCGTTTCTACGACATTGATTCGGGTGCCATTCTCGTTGATGGGCACAATACGAAAAACCTTATGCGCTCTGAACTTCGAGCACAGTTTGGTATGGTGTTGCAGGATACGTGGCTCTTTGAGGGAACCATACGGGAGAATATTCGATATGGCAAGCCTCACGCCACGGATAAAGAGGTTGAAGATGCGTGCAGGCAGGCACAGGCGCATGAGTTTATCGTTCAGTTGCCTCAAGGATATGACACTAAGATCGGGGAAGGCGGAGGGTCGCTTTCCCAGGGTCAGCAGCAGCTTCTGTGTATTGCTCGCGTCATGCTCGCCGATCCTCCCATTCTCCTTTTGGATGAAGCTACTTCAAGTATTGATACACGAACCGAAAAATTGGTACAGACGGCCTTTGATACCATGATGGAAGGACGCACCTCTCTTGTCGTTGCCCACCGACTTTCTACCGTTCGCACGGCTGACAGTATCCTTGTGCTTAAGGATGGGGGCATAATTGAACGTGGTTCTCACGATGAGCTTATTGCGCATGGTGGTTTTTATGCAAAGCTCTACGAGAGCCAGTTTGAAGAAACTCAAAACTAAAGATCGGTTCAACATCGGGGCGTAGCGAGAAGCCCATTGCACGGTAGGAGAGGTGAAAGGTAATGCAGGTTTACGATGCGATTGTCATCGGAGCAGGAGTTTCTGGCTGCGCCATTGCGCGAGAGCTTTCCATGTACGGCGGACGCTTTGCAGTCATTGAACGTGAAGAAGATGTTTGTGCCGGAACGACAAAGGCAAATTCTGCCATCGTACATGCCGGCTTTGATGCACAACCAGGCAGTCTTATGGCTCGACTCAACGTTGAGGGATCACGTCGTATGCCACGGCTTTGCAAAGAGTTGGGCGTGGATTATGACCCAATTGGCGCGCTTGTGGTCTGCACTGCAGAAGAGATGCTCAAAGGTCTGTATGATCTGCAGCAACGTGGCAAAGATAACGGTGTAGATGAGCTTGAGGTTATAGATCGTAAACGTTTAGTTGAGCTTGAGCCTCACATATCCGAGGAAGCCGTAGGGGCTCTCTTTGCTCCAACAAGCGCCATCGTTAATCCCTTCCAGCTCTGTCATCACCTTGCAGATTGTGCCGCGCAAAACGGCGTTGAGTTTTTCTTTGACAGCCCCGTAAAAAGCGTGGAAAAACTCATAACAGATGACGGCAAGGTTCTTTGGTGCGTTCGTACAAGTAAGTGTGAATACCAGACTCGTGCGGTTGTTAATGCCGCTGGGGTTTATGCAGACGTAATTCATAACTGGGTTTCCACAAAGAAGCTCACCATAACTCCACGACGAGGCCAGTATTATGTGCTTGATAAATCGGCGGAAGCCCATGTTAACCACACGATATTCTCGCTTCCAACAAAGTTGGGAAAGGGCGTGTTGGTTACTCCAACGACAGGTGGAAATCTTCTTGTAGGACCCAATGCGGAAGACATTACGGAAAAAGAGGGGACTGACACTACCGCAGAGGGATTGTTTGAGGTGAAGGCCAAATCTGCAATGACGGTAAAAGATATTCCATTTTGGGATACTATCGCCACATTTTCCGGACTTCGTGCACATCAGCCGGATCATGACTTTGTTATCGGAGAGGTTCCTGAAGCTCCCGGTTTTATTGACTGTGCCGCAATCGAGTCTCCGGGGCTCAGTTCAGCGCCTGCCATTGGGCACCTTGTGGCACAGATGGTTCAAGAGATGCTCAGCCTTCCGCAAAATCCTTCGTTTAATCCATATCGTCCTAAAATGCCGGATCTCTTGAAAATATCGGAAAACGATTGGCAAGCACTGATAGATGAAAATCCCGCGTACGGACAAATCGTATGTCGCTGTAATCGCGTGTCGGAGGCGCAGATCGTAGCTGCCATCACCTCTCCTGTGGGCGCGCGCTCCTTAGACGGTGTTAAACGCCGCACGGAAGCTTGTATGGGCCGTTGCCAGGCGGGATTTTGTACGCCGAAGATTCTTGATCTTCTCGCTCAATGGGTACCGGGACTTACGATCGAGAAAACCTCGAAAGCAGGGACTGGTTCAGAAATATTTTATGGATTGAATAAAGGGCAGCTTGTTGCCCCATTTGAGGCAGGTGAGAAGTGTGAATAGTGAGTTCTTGGTGTCCGCCTCATATGACGTGGTTGTTATCGGTGGGGGACCAGCCGGACTGGCGGCAGCCTTGGCGGTAAACGTCGGTGCGACGCGTGCGCATTCCGTTCTCATTGTAGAGCGCGACCGCGAGCTTGGCGGCATTCTTAACCAGTGCATTCATAACGGTTTCGGGCTTATCACATTCAAAGAGGAGCTTACCGGACCTGAATATGCCGCACGATACGTAGGAAAAGTTGCAAACGATCCAAACGTTGAGGTGCTTTTAAACACCATGGTCATTGACGTTGCGAGTGATCGCACCGTTACGTGTGTAAATTCACGGAACGGTCTCATGCACATTCATGCGGGAGCCGTCATTTTAGCCATGGGTTGTCGTGAGCGCCCACGTGGTGCGCTTGCCATTCCCGGTTTTCGCCCTGCCGGAGTTTTTACCGCCGGTACGGCGCAGCGTCTGGTGAACATCGAAGGACGTATGCCGGGCAAAGAAGTCGTCATCCTTGGTTCCGGTGACATTGGCCTTATCATGGCTCGCCGTATGACGCTTGAGGGAGCTCATGTTGCCTGCGTGGCCGAGCTTATGCCGTATTCAGGCGGCCTCAAGCGCAATATCGTGCAGTGCCTTGATGACTTTGGCATTCCACTGCTGCTTTCACATACCGTCACCAGGATTGACGGCGAGAAGCGCGTGGAGGCAGTGGAGATTTCCGAGGTCGATGCTCATGGTACTCCCATCCCCGGTACGCAAAAACTCTATCCTTGCGATACCTTGCTGCTTTCTGTGGGCCTGCTTCCCGAAAACGATCTCTCGCGTGAGACCGGTGTAAAACTTTCTCGCATAACTCGCGGACCCGTAGTCTCTGAGCATCTTGAGACATCCATACCCGGAATTTTTGCCTGTGGAAACGTCCTTCATGTGCATGACCTTGTCGATTATGTCTCCGAAGAAGCCTGCTTTGCAGGTCAGAGTGCCGCTGCTTTTGTGGAGCGTGGACAGGCGCTGCCTCAAGAGAACTCCTCTCATATTGAGCTTCTCGCTAAGGGCGGCATCCGGTACACCGTTCCGCAGCACATTGACCCCAAGGCTATGGGAGAGCGCCTGTGTGTACGTTTTCGCGTGGACAACGTATATAAAGACAGAGCGATTGCAGTCTATTTCGGTGATACGCAAATACTGAAGAAGCGTAAACCCATTATGGTTCCGGGTGAGATGGAGCAGGTAGTTCTTAAAAAAGAAACGATTCTTTCTTACACACATGACCACGGCGCACTTGATTCCATCACCGTTTGCCTTGAGGAGGTCGCCCATGCCTAACATACAGACCGTTACCTGCATCCGGTGTCCGAGGGGCTGCTCGGTAGCCGTTCATTTTGATGACGAGAAGATCGTTGAGGTTTCAGGTAACGCTTGTCCTCGTGGGAATTCTTATGCGCGCGCTGAGGTAACGCATCCCGTGCGTACGGTTACCACTACGATTCCCGTAGAAAATGGTGTTATTGACATGGTTTCGGTGAAGACGTCGGTAGAGGTACCAAAGGACAAAGTAGCCGACGTTGTCAAGGAGATTTCCGGTCTGAGGGTTCAGGCTCCCGTTGCTCTTGGCGCCGTGCTTCTCGCCCGGGTGGCCGGAACTGATGCGGATATCATTACTACAAAATCAGTACGGGGTACGGTTGGGGCATAATTGGAACACAACGAAAAAGGTCAGAGAGTAAACATACCCTCTGACCTTGTGTTTTAATGGTCGGGTGGACTGGATTTGAACCAGCGACCCCTTGACCCCCAGTCAAGTGCGCTACCAAACTGCGCCACCACCCGATGTGCGTCTTCATTGCACGATTTAGTACCTTATCATCTGGGCATAAAATGAGCAAGTAAGAATCAACATTTCTTTTCTAAAGCAAACAAATGAAGCGGGTACCATGGACAACTTCTTTCAACGCGTTTTTGATATTGTCAAACAGATTCCTGAAGGCAGAGTTACCACATACGGACAGATTGCCCGTATGATCGGTGAGCCTCGCAAGGCTCGTTATGTGGGCTTTGCCATGCACCAAAGTCCCGGTGTAGCCGGAGGAGTTCCTTGCCACCGTGTGGTATTCAAAAATGGTTCCCTTGCTCCTGGCTTTGCCTTCGGTGGACCTGACGCACAAAGAGTCCTTCTCGAGAAAGAAGACATTACGTTTCTGCCTGATGGTCGCGTTGATATGAAGGTATGCAGTTGGGAAGTCTAACAAGAAAACGAGTTGTGAAACTCAAGACATAAAGCAACTATAAATAAAGCACTTTCAGCCTCTACAACGTGCTTAATAGTTTTCCTACGCTGCTGTATACTCATAATGCGTTTGTGGTTTTGGCAAAATAGCTTGATCGAAAGGCAATATATGAGCCGTGTTTCTCGTAGAGAAGATGCTTTTTACAGTATGTTCTCTGAGTTTAGTGTTTTGACCGTTTCAGCTGCAAAACTGTTTGTCTCGTTTATTGAAAACTATCCTGATCATGAAGATCTTGCCGCTCAAATTACAAATTACGAGTCGCTCTGTGACGATCAGGTAGGAAAGATTATTTCCACCCTCAATACTTCTTTTATCACGCCTTTTGATCGTGAAGACATCTCTGAGCTTGCCCTTCTTATGGATGATATTGTGGATGGCATTGAAAGCGTTACAACTCACATTGATATGTACGACATTGCTGAAATGCGTCCGGAAGCAGGTCAGATGGCACATCTTATTCTATTTGCTTCCGAAGAACTTCAAAAAGCATTTGAACATCTCCCTGATTACCATAAGGATGATTCTGTTATTGACCATACGCGTGCAACCAACGAGTATGAGGATCAAGGTGATGATGTCTATCGCAATGCCCTGAGCACAATTTTTAGAAACGTCACCGATCCCATTGAGGTCATTAAGTGGAAGAGCCTGATGGACAGACTTGAGTCCACGCTTGATGCTACCAAGGATGTTGCAAATGCCGTACAGAATGTCATTGTGAAAAATGGGTAGTATTCTGCTTGTTGCGGTTCTTGTCGCCGCAATCATTTTCGAGTTTATTAACGGCTTTCACGATACCGCAAATGCCATTGCCACTACGGTGTATACCAAGGCACTGCCTTTACGTGTTGCCATTCTGATGTCGGCAACCATGAACTTCATTGGCGCTTTAATGAGTGAAAAAGTTGCCATGACCATTGCGTCCGGTCTTGTTGATATTCAGCTGCAGCTCTATGTGGTCTTTGCTGCATTGGCCGGAGCCATTATTTGGGATTTATTTACCTGGTGGGCTTCAATTCCAAGTTCGTCTTCGCATGCTTTGATTGGGAGCCTTATTGGTGCAACCATCGTATTTACCGGAACTACCAATCACATTATGTGGGAAGGTGTTCTGAAGAAGGTTGTTATCCCACTGTTTACTTCTCCGCTTATTGGCATGGCTTTGGGTTACTTCATCATGAAGCTGGTCTTTGAGCTCTTTGCAAACTGGTCACCTAAAAAAGCGCATGGTCTGTTTCACCGTCTTCAGGTTCTTTCGGCTGCGTTTATGGCGTACAGTCACGGTAACAATGATGCGCAGAAAACCATGGGTATCATCACACTTGCACTGGTGACGGCCGGTCTTCATGACCCCTCAATGGGAATTCCTCTGTGGGTCAAGCTACTCTGTGCAACCACTATGGCGCTCGGTACCTCTATTGGAGGTAGTCGCATCATGCGTACCGTTGGTGACGGCGTAACCAAGCTTACTCCGGTTATTGGCTTTGTTGCCGAAGCAAGCTCCACAGTTGCTATCGAACTCATGACGGCCATAGGCGCGCCCGTTTCCACCACGCAGGTCATCACTACCTCCATCATGGGCGCCGGATCTGCTCGGCGTCGTAGCTCTGTTCGTTGGGGCGTGGCTCGTAAAATTATTGCCGCTTGGTTTGTTACGTTGCCGGCAACCATGGCGCTTGGTGGCTTGATTGCTTTCTTGATCAGCTTTGTTTTGGCATAGCAGTTCTACGAATACTCAATCTTATACTTGTGAAGCTAAAATCCCGCAAAAGGCGGTCTTGTGGACTTATAAATCCTGCCTAAAGCAAACAATTAAGCTCAGTTAGCAGCTTTGCTTTCATTTGTTTAAGCTCTTCTGGAGAAGGACGAGTAGAGTCGTCATACATCTTTTCCACGGGATACCACCAGACAGGACCTTTGCCGTTATGACCGTATTTTCCTAGGTCGCCGGCTACCCTGGGGAAGAGATGCCAGTGAAGATGAGAGTCGCCGTTGCCAAGGAGCTCATAGTTCATTTTTTCGCATGGGAACGCACGCGATACCGCTTCTCCAACAAGTGACATCTCTTTGAGAAAGTTAAGCTTGAAGTCAGCATCTAACTCATGTAGTTCTTTAGCATGCTGCTTGCAGAGGAAGATTGTATAACCCTTGAAATGTTGATTATCTCCTAGGACGACATAGCCTGTTTCTAATTCTTTAACAAAATAAGGATTGTTGCCTGCTTTGATCATTTGGATTCGGTCGCAAATCAAGCACATAGGGTTTCTCGTATCCTTACAATCTATATAGTACAACGTAATATTTCATTGGCTAAAAGTTGAGAAAAGAATGAATAACGTTTTACATACAATTTATTTTTCCTTATATTCCAACAGAAAATCACAACAATCACCACCATGTCCTATGGTTTTTGTACGACCCCAGATGAGATTTGGGTGCAGGTTGCCATATCCCGCGTCATCACTATCACAGTATGCAGAAGTTATTTCCGGACAGCCATACCGTTTACATATCTCGAAATATGGACATCTGACAATATTGAGTCGAGCTTCATTGTCATGACTTTCTGGAAGCTCATAGACAAATCCTGCGTTTGGTTGACAGCTTTTCTTAACGCCTGCCACAAAAAGGTGAGGAAATTTCCGAGCCAGTCCAAACGTTTTAATGACCTTCTGGAAAAAAGGTACTCTTTTAGCAGCGAGTCGTTGAAAATATTCGCGGATATACCAGACGGCCTTTTCTTGAGAAATGTCCTCTGCCCTCATGGCTTCATATACAGCAATTCCAGGATAGATGCGCTTATATGAATGAGACCGGAGTTCTTTGGAATCTGACGAGTTTTCTGCGCGTAGAGCTTCATATCGTTTTTGTGCTGACCGTGCGATTTGGGCTGCTTTGACTTTGCCGACATCTTCGGAAACGATCCTGCAGGTTTCTTTGATAAGTCGTTGTACCCTCATACGCACCCCACCATTTTGTTGAAATGTTTTGATGTTTAAAAGACTGAGTTAAAGCTGCATCTAGTATTTTACGCGCTTAACCTTTGGCATAAAAGCGCAAGACGTGGCGAATCAAAAATACTTGGCTACATAAACCTCAAAAGTAAGACCTTAAAGCTAAACTGAATATGTACCATATTCATGGTGAGTACAAAGCAATCAGAAGAGAGCGAGTTATGGCTGACAACAATTCAATCAGTTGGGTAAACGAGAGCGTTTTCTACCAAATTTATCCCATTGGGTTTTGCGGTGCACCACGCGAGAATGACGGTGTGCTTGAACATAGAATTCTCAAGGTCGTTGACTGGATACCCCATCTGACGAGGCTTGGCTGCAATGCCGTGTACTTCTCGCCCGTATTTGAGTCGGATAGGCATGGTTACGATACGCGTGATTATCAAAAAATCGATGTGCGCTTGGGAACGAATGAGGACTTTGCCAACGTGTGCGCAGCACTTCACGAAGCAGGTATTCGTGTGGTGCTTGACGGTGTGTTTAATCACGTCGGCCGTGGCTTTTGGGCATTTCAGGACGTGCTGGAAAAGCGAGAGCAATCCCGTTATAAAGACTGGTTTTTTATAAACTTTGGCGGCAACAATGCCTATGGGGACAACCTATGGTATGAGGGCTGGGAAGGCCACTATGACCTGGTAAAACTAAATCTGCACAATCCTGAGGTGGTACAGCATCTCTTTGAGTCCATCCGGCTATGGACTGGGCAATTTGACATCGATGGGCTCCGTCTTGATGTGGCATATCTGCTTGATGAGGGCTTTTTGCGACAGCTGCGTTCGTTTTGTGACAGCCTGAAACCTGATTTCTTGCTGCTTGGAGAGATCCTCGGTGGAGACTACAAGCGCATCGTCAATCCCGACATGCTTGAGAGCTGCACAAACTACGAATGTCAAAAGGGGCTGTATTCCAGCTTTAACGACCTTAACCTGTTTGAAATTAATTACTCCCTCAACCGGCAGTTTGGTGAGGGCGGTATATACCAAAACACACATCTTTTGTCGTTTGCCGACAATCACGACGTTACGCGCGTCGCAACGGTACTCAAAGATAAACGTCACCTGCCGGCACTCTATGGAATTCTCTTTGGCATGCCGGGCATTCCCTGTGTGTATTATGGCAGCGAGTGGGGTGCCATAGGCGATAAGCACGACGGAGATGACACGCTGCGTATGAGCTATCCCGAGCCTGAATGGAATGAGCTTACCGCGCTGATTTCGCGGCTCGCAGAGCTTCATCGCAAACAAAAAGCACTTCAATATGGTGGTTATCGACAGGTCTTTCTTACCAACCGACAGTTGGTTTTTGAGCGTGCGTGTGATGGCGAGAAAATCTGGGTTGCCGTCAACGCTGACGAATGCGACTTTGACGTGCCGCTTAATGGGGGAGCGGCGCAAGAGTTACTTATGGGAGAGTCTGCTGACCTGTCAGGTACTGTGAAGTTGCCGGCATTTAGCCTCTCGTACTGGAAGCTTGGAATTCCGCTGGATGTTACCACTCCACTGCCGAATGAAGAATCTTTAGAGGCTAGCTTTGACGCAGAAACTCCAACGCACTAAGAAGAGATGGTTCAATGCGCCAGGCAAGTGCACGCACCTCATCGCTTGGCTGCTTTAAGTCCGGAATACAGATAACAGGGATGCCCGCTGCATGAGCAGCGCGAACGCCAGCTTCGGAGTCTTCAAACACGACGCATTCACCGGGCTTCTCGCCAAGCTTTGAAGCAGCTTTCAAAAAGATATCGGGAGCAGGTTTGCCATGTTTGACCTCATGGCTGAACGTGAGTTCATTAAAAAAATCACACAGACGATTGTTTGTCAGGATGATCTCCGCACGAGGAACTTTGCTTGAAGTGGCAAGGGCGAGTTTTGATCCCTGGTCTTTAAGGTAGGAAAGGATTTCTTGAGCTCCGGGTTTTGCAACGATCTCTCCCGCTCGCTCAAACTCCAACCGATGAAGTTCATCAGCCAGCTCTTGTTCGGTCCAAGGCAGCCCATAGCGCTCTTTCAGATAATGAATGCTGGGCTCGGCCGGCTGTCCGCAACAATGCGTTGCGTATTCCTGCTTTGTAAGTTTGACACCAGCTTCGGCAAGCACGTCGCGAAAGATGGCATACGAGACAATCTCACTGTCGGTAAGCAGGCCGTCCATATCAAAGATAAAAGCATTTTTGTTCATAGGTGCCATCCTTTGCCTCGGCGATACGTTCAAAAGAACTGAGCTGGAGCATTTTTCGCAGAGCTTATCAGAGACGTTTCCCCTCGATGTACTTGTTTTGCCAGCGAAGTTCAGCCTCACTGGGTTCGACATTCCATTCCGAAAAATCATTGTAGCGCGAAGTTACAAGATCATCTGCCATCTCAAGGATAACATCCGCAAGTTCAAGGTTTTTACTCCAGCGTGTGTCAATGCGATTGAAGCCGATGATTGAGCCTATAAGATTGCCCGTGACCGCTCCGGTGGAATCGCTGTCGCCGCCATGATTGACTGCTGCGCGCACCGCCGCATCAAAGTCGTCGAGGTGTTTGCATGCGCAGTACACGGCAATCGCAATGGTCTCTTCACCTACCCAGCCTTCTCCGAGCGAGAGTACTGCATCCAAGTCCTTCTCGCCAGATTCGGCAAGGTCAATGGCTTGTTTTAGTAAGGCTATCTGTGCTTCGACATCCTCTTTGAACTCGGAAAACTTTTCTTTAAGCATTGTGTAGCACGCGAGAAGTGCTTCTTTGAAGTCATCTTTTGTGACCTGCGGGTTGTCTCGATGGGTAAACGTCGAAACAAGAAAAGCAAGTACTGCGGCAGAGATGAAACCAAGCGGATGCGTATGGGTAATGGCGGCCGCTTCGGCGGCGTTTTGGGCGGCCTGGGCTGGATCTTCATTGAAAATTCCCAAAGGCGCCACACGCATGACTCCGCCGCAACCCTTGCTGTTGTTAATAACGTTATCAAGACTTCCGTGCGCTCCATTGGCAAGAGCGGTCAGACAGGTGCGACCGGGAGCTCGCCACGCATGGAGTTCGGGAACTTCAAGCAGCCAAGAGGGAAGAGGGGTGTTGGTATAGGCGGGCACCTGTGTATGGAGCCAGTCCAGGTAAGCATCTCTAATATACACGCTGGGAACAGCAGCAATCCCACGATAGAGTGCTCTGGTATAGCCAAAGAGCAGGCCGTTAGCCGTGAAGAGTGTCATCTGCGTATCGTCGCTGATAAGAGCCTTGCTGGTTGTAGTGTCAAGGTCAAATTCCTGGATACCCGCAGCACCATAGTTCTTGAATATTTCTTCTGTGGCGAGAAACTCCACGGGCACGCCAAGCGCGTCTCCAACGGCTCCGCCCACAAGGCAGCCTCGGGCTGCATCAGCAAAGATTTGCTTATCCATACTCACACTCCCATCGCTCGAAACCACCATGGCTATATTGTTACCGTATTTCAATAGCGTAGTCCACCTTAGGCTGTTAAGTCCGTAATCGGAACGACATAGATACCGTCTGAAGTCTGATAAGTCATTTCCGATATACCGACAATAACGGCCATGAATTCAGGCTCTCGTATGCGGGCTTTTTTGTTTTTCGTCAGCTTTGCACGCAGCCGGTTTAGATTTTCCGTTGCTTCAGAAACCTTAGCTTGGCTGGATTTGATTTCCAAAGCTGCCCAACGACCGTCAGTAAGCTCGATGATTACATCTACCTCAAGGCCTGAATCATCGTGATAATACCGAATGGGCTCTCTTCCAATCTTTGGTAACGTTCTTGCATATACCAGCAGGTCTCTCATGCAAAGATTCTCAAAAGCCAATCCAAAGGTTTGCCAGTCGTGCAAAAGAGCCTTGGGATCCATCCCCAACGAGCTCATAGCAATTGACGGATCTGCAAAGTAACGTTTTTCACCCATTCGAAATCGTTTTGGAGAACGGGCGGGAGGAACCCATCCTTTTATTGAGTCTATGAGGTAAAGAGATTTTAACGAGTCAATATAGTTTGCGATGGTTCTATCGGTAATCAGAAGATCAATCGTCTCTTCAAATCCGTACATATCATTTTTAATTGTTTTATATGTGACGGCTTGGGTAAGATTTCGCGCAAGAGATGAGATGATTTTCTCGGCAATCTCCGGATTCCTTCCAAGTTTCACCATGCTTTGTTCAATTGAAGCTCGCAGGTAATTATCGCTTATGATTTGAGCGTCAACCACATCCATTTTTCGAACTTCCGGCCAGCCTCCCTTGCAGACTGCTTCTAAAAGAGTATCCGTAGTTGTTTTATGAGAATGGACAGTAAATTCTCCTTTGAATAATCCTGAAAGCGAAACTCGACCGGTTGAAATTCCCAGCTCGGATAATGTCATAGGGGACATACGGATACGACCGATGCGGCCCGCTCCTGAGTGTTCAATTTTATCAAGCGACGGTGTGGAAGAACCGGTGAGTATCCACTGACCTTTTTGACCGTCGGCATTGTCGACTTCATGGCGTACGTAGTCCCACAGTTTGGGAACACGTTGCCACTCATCAAGCACTCTTGGAGTTTCTCCCTTAAGCACTGCAAGAGGGGCATCCTCTGCTAAAGCAAGGTTTTCGTCTCTGTCAATGTATATAATGCTTTTTGCATGTTTGCGAGAAGACCATGTTTTACCACACCATTTAGTACCCGTTACTTCTACAGCACCAAATATGCGTAAGTATTGTTCAATTTGTGCATCAACAATTCGCGGGATGTAGTGTTTGGGAGCAATGGGCGAGTTTTGGCTCTGAGACATATTCGGCCTCCTTTTGTCAATAAATAGTATAGCGCTATTTCCATTTTCCGAATATTTCATTTCTTTTTTCCGGAATATATACCGTTTACGAAAACCTTTTCCCTGTTGCTTGCTAAAGAAAGCGGGGGGGGGTAATCTCTGACTGTCAGTTACTTTTATCTGAGAAATGGATTGCCTATGGAAAACAATGAAACTAATATTGAATCTATAACTGCCAGTGATTCAAACCAGGTAGAGAATCCTAACCGAGCAGAGAATCCTAAAAAGGGTTTTGATTTTTCATCTCTTGTAAATCAAGCCCAAAACGTAAGTGCAGCCATACTAGACAATGCACAGAAAGCAGGGAAGATTGCATCGGATACGGCTTCTCAAGCTGTTAATGTTGCAAATGAGTTATATGACAATAGACCAAGACCCGATATTCCTGATGATACAACCTATAGAGATGTGAATGGTCATTACTTACTACCAGACCCAATTCTTGATGAAAAAGAGTTGGCTAAGATTCCGGCTCTAGCAAAGCAATACCAAGATATGACAAAACCTAAAGGACTTGCAAAAATAGGGAAGTCGATTGGTGGAATTATTCCACAGTCTGCAAAAGATATGGCAAAAGAAATGGGTGATAATTTAGCCGATCAACAGGTTTATAAGCGTGCTCTTGAGGTTATTGCAAGCAGCTTTAAAATGATTGAGGAACAAGCTTCAAGAATGACTATCAGTCCAGAATCAGTAATTCATAATTTGAATGAGAACTTAAAAGACGGAGAAATATCAAAAATCAAGGAAATACCTCTTCTTCGCAGCTACGAAGTTGCACAAGTCGTTGATGAACAGAAAAAGTATTATCTTTCTTCAGCGGCTGTTGAAGGAGCGACGATTGGGCTGGTGGGATTTGCTGGTATTCCGTTTAGCTTGGTTTTAAGTACTTTTCTTTATTACAGAGCAGTTCAATCCATTGCTCTTTATTATGGTTACGACGTAAAAAACGATCCGGCTGAGCTCATTATTGCTAGTGAAGTATTTATGGGCGCCATGAGTTTAGGATCAAATGTGTCTAATGGAAAAGCAGACATAGTGAAAAAAATTATGCTTATTGCTGAGTTGCAAGGTATGCAACAGACGGTTAAAAAAAGTTGGGCAGAAATGGCTAGACGCGGAGGACTTGCTCTTTTAGCTGTTCAGATTAGAGCTCTTGCCAATAAGTCGGCTCAAAAAGCTCTTAATCAGGCAGGTCGAAAGTCTCTTGAGAAACACGCATTTCACCGGGTATTTGAGCAACTTGGGAAAAAGCTTACACAAAAGAATTTGGGTAGAGTTATCCCTGTTGTTGGAGGTGTTGCTGGCGCTGCATTCGACACTCAGATCATGAATCAGATTGTTACGTATGCCAACATGTTTTATCACAAGAGGTTTATTGCCGAGAAGGAACTGAGACTTCAAGCTCTTGTAGAAGGAGTCAGTGTTGATGAAGTCACCGGTGCTTCATATGAGGAAGTTCTCAATAGTCTTGATGAAGATCCTGAAGACGTTTTCGAAATGGCAGATATAGAAGATGATATGGAATCTGAATAAGAATTGAGTATTAATTGAGCATCTCAAAATGACTTCGGTGTACCTTAATGACGCCTTGACGAGCCAAAGAAGAGATAACGGCGCTTAGAGCGCTTCGATCAACTCCAAGGTAGTCGGCAAGCTGCTGCCGATTGAACGGAATGTCAAACTCACGCGAGCTTTCCATCTGGGCTCGCGTGTTTAGGTATGCAAGTAATTTACCGCGAATGCTTTTAGGGGCAGCATCTTGAATACGTCGTGACAGCATGACGTTCTTCTCGGCAACCGATTGCAAAAGATTGGTGGTCAGGTGATCAAGTCCCGCGCACACCGCGCATACGTGTGTTGTAAGCTGTCGCACGTCTAAAAGGAGCACCTCGGATGTTTCCGATGCCACGACGCTCGTCAGCAGGGGCACGTTGCCCAGTACCGCATACGCTTCGCCGAACATCTCGCCTGCATGAAATGCACCCATGACAGAAATGTTTCCCTGCGCGTCGGATCCCTCAACGTGAACGGAACCTTGAAGCACAATTCCAAACTGGTGCGACTTCTGACCTGCACAAAAGATTGTCTCTTCGCGTTGATAGCTCCGTACCTTTGCCTTGAGGTGGGCGAGAAGCGCTTCAAAATCGTTTTCATTCACTCCCGCAAATGCTTTCGTCTTTGCAAGCAGGTTGTAATCAATGCCAAAACTAACCACAGTGCACCTTCTAGAGATACTTTCCAGTCACGCTTTCAGCGCAGGCGACAACATCGGACACCTGTCCTGCAACAACAACGCGGCCTCCCTCGACACCGCCGCCGGGACCCATATCAACCAGCCAGTCAGCATTGCGCATGACATCAAGATCATGCTCAATAACAACGACCGTTGCACCCTGTTTGATCAGTCGCTCAAACACGGTAAGGAGCGTTTGTATGTCCAGAGGATGCAAACCAATGGTCGGCTCGTCAAAGACAAATACCGCATCAATCTGTGCACGACCCATTTCAGATGAGAGTTTGAGGCGTTGGGCTTCTCCACCGGAGAGGCTCGGCGTTTGCTCGCCAAGCGTAAGATATCCAAGGCCCAGATCGCTCAACATCTTGAGCTTAGGGTATACCGATTTCACATCCCGGAAAAACTCAAGAGCCGTTTCGACTTCCATGCTCATGATCTCCGGTATCGTTGCGCTTTCGCCCGATTTGTTGGTGAGTGAGATCTCCCAGGCTTCAGGAGCATATCTGCTGCCTTGACAGGCGGGACAGGGGACATCAACGTCAGGTAAAAATTGAACGTCGAGGCTGATACTTCCTGTTCCGTCACAGGTAGGACATCTGAGACTTCCTGTATTGTAGGAAAAGTCGCTGGCTTTATAGCCCAGCCGTTGAGCATCCTCTGTCTTTGCAAACAATTTGCGAAGCGCATCATGAATGCCCGTATAGGTGGCAACGGTCGAACGAACATTAATACCAATGGGACTTGCATCAATGACCTTGACGGCTTCAACACCCGAAGCATCGATCGAGCGTACATGAGAAGGCAGTTTTGTTCCGTGGATCTGCGCCTGAAGTGCCGGAACCAAACTTTCCAGAACCATGGTTGTCTTTCCGGAGCCGGAAACGCCCGTAACGACTGAAAGTCTTCCCTTGGGAATGTATATCTTGAGCGGCTTGACCGTGTGAAGGGCATCCGTTTCAAGCATGATCGCGCCACGAGAAAAGACGTCGGTTTTGTTACAAGGCGTTCTGACCAACACATCCTTCTCGCCGGAAAGGAAAGATCCAATCAAAGAAGTCTTACAGTGCTCAACATCCGACACGGTTCCTTCCGTAATGACCGTGCCGCCTTCAAGACCGGCTCCGGGACCCATCTCTATAATCCAATCGCATGCGTTGAGGATTTGGGCGTCATGATCGACCATCACGATGGAATTGCCGTCAGCGATGAGATCACGCATGACATCGGCAAGGCCGTCGATATTGGAAGGATGCAGGCCAATGGAAGGCTCGTCAAGCACATAGAGGACGCCGGTGGTACGGTTTCTCACCGAACGGGCAAGCTGTGTGCGCTGAAGTTCTCCATTTGAAAGCGTCGTGGTGGAGCGGTCCAGGGTCAAATAGGAAAGGCCAAGATCAACAAGACGCTCTGCCACGCTCAAAAACGACTCGCAAATATTTTTGGCCATGGGACGCATCTCTTTCGGAAGCGTGGACGGAACATGTTCAACCCATACGATCAGATCCTTGAGTGTCATGGCGGTAGCTTCCGCCAAATTGATGCCGTCGATGCGCGGTGCACGGGCAGCATCGGAAAGACGGGTTCCTTGGCACGTGGGACATGTTTCTTCTTTTAGGAACTTCTCGACACGCTTCATACCTTTTTCATCTTTGACCTTCGAGAGGGCATTTTCAACGGTATACGTGGCGTTGAAATACGTAAAATCCATCTCGGCAAAGGTATTTGAATTCTTAGCTTTGTAGAGAATATGCTTCTTTTCTGCCGGACCGTTGAAAACGATGTTCTTCTCTTTGTCGGTCAGATCTCTGAACGGCACGTTGGTGCGGACGCCCATTTCATGGGCTACCTGCGTCATTAAGGACCACATGAGTTTGTTCCACGGTGCTACGGCACCTTCATCGAGCGTGAGGTTCTTATTCGGTACCAGCGAGTCTTTATCTACCGTGCGAATCACGCCGGTGCCGCCGCAAGCCTCACATGCTCCGTCACTGTTAAAAGCCAGCATTTCCGCACCGGGGCCGTAGAAATGTGCACCGCATTCTTGACAGACGATCTCCTGTTCAGCGGCTACTGAGAGAGACGGAGCCACATAGTGTCCATTGGGACAGCGGTGACTTGCAAGACGAGAAAACATAAGACGAAGTGAGTTGAGAAGTTCCGTTCTGGTGCCAAATGTCGAGCGGATATCTCCGGCGCTCGGCCGCTGATGTAGGGCAAGTGAAGCAGGAATATAGTGCACCTCTTCAACATTGGCGCGAGAAGCGCCCGTCATCCGCCGACGTGTGTATGTGGAGAGCGACTCAAGATAGCGTCTGGATCCCTCAGCATACAAGACTCCTAGCGCCAGCGATGACTTGCCCGAACCGGAAACTCCCGCTATGCCGACAATGCCATGCAGAGGAACGTTTACATCGATGTTCTTGAGATTGTGAACTTTTGCGCCTTTGACCTCTATTTGTTTTGGCTGTCGGATGACCTTTTTCATATACGACCTTTCACGGAACATTCTGTGGAAAGTATACCCTTTACCGCTTTCACGCAGGCTTGCATAACTTAAAAGTCACTCTGCATTTTCTCGTCCTCAATTCTCTGCACTTGTGGCAAAATAGCTACTAACTTAGTAGCATTTAAGGAACCGACTAAAGAGGAGAGGTTATGGCTAAAGTTGCAGTAATCGGATGCACGCATGCGGGCGTTTTTGCCACCACATCAATCTTGGCTGCGCATCCTGATTGGGAAGTCCACGTTTTTGAGCGCAACGACACCGTGTCGTTTCTGTCATGCGGCATTGCGTTGTGGGTAGGAGATCACGTCAGTGATCCCAACAAGATGTTCTACAGCTCGCCCGCGGTTCTTGAACAGGCAGGTGCACATGTTCACATGAAGTCCGATGTAACGTCTGCCGACGTACAGACAAAACATGTGGTGTGGACCGATCTCACAACGGGAGAGTCGCATGAAGATGACTTTGATTACCTCGTAGTAACTACCGGCTCCAAGCCCATTGTGCCACCACTGCCCGGTATCGACGGCCCACGTGTCCTTCAGTGTAAGAACTGGGCTGATGGCAAGCATATTCACGACGCTATGGGTAACGCCGCTTCCGCAGTTATCATTGGGGCGGGCTACATCGGCGCAGAGCTTGCCGAGCAACTTTCCGAGCGCAACAAGCAGGTAACTCTTATCGACATGATGCCTCGTGTGTTGGCCAAGAATTTTGTCGCCGAAATTACCGATCAAGTTGAAAACGCTTATCGCAAACACGGTGTCACGCTTGCCCTTGGCGAGAAGGTCATCTCCTTTAAAGATACCGGCGATGCGGTGAGCGTGATAACCGACAAGGGATCCTATACCGCCGACTATGCCATCTTGGGTATTGGTTTTCTGCCACGTACCGATCTTTTCGTCGGCCAGCTTGACATGGCACAAAACGGCGCCATCAAGGTTGACGAGTATCTGCGCACTTCTGCTCCCGGCGTCTTTGCCGCGGGAGATTCCGCTTCCATTCTTTTCAACGTTACCGGCAAAGATGACTACATCCCGCTGGCAACAAACGCAGTGCGTCAGGGTTTGCACGTGGGCCCCAACATGGTTGAGCCAACTTTGCCCTATGCCGGTACCCAGGCGACAAATGCCGTCCAGCTGTATGAGTATTCGATGTCCGCTACGGGTCTTACGGTAGACAGCGGCAAGGCACGCGGCTATGAGTATGACTTTGTTACCATTACCGAGAATTACCGCCCAGAGTTTATGCTCACCACCGAACCCGTGACGGTGACGCTGGTTTGGGAACCGTCTACGCGAGAAGTTAAGGGCGCGCAGTTCTTCTCGACACATGATGATGTGGCGCAGGCGGCAAATGTAGTTTCCGTGGCCATTGCCAATCACATGACCATTGACGCTCTTGCCGGTGTAGACCTTTTGTTCCAGCCAAACTTTACCAACCCTGTGAACTACATTGGATCTGCTGCCATGGCAGCCGTTGCAAAGGCTTCCAAAAAAGCGTAACGAGGAAGAATCCTCAAATTAAAGGCGGGGAGACATCAACGCTCGATAAGTGCTCGCACATGCGAGCCGCTGATGTCTCCTCCATCGGCTACGAGCGCTTCCATGAGCTGTGCGACAATTTCTTCATCAACCGTGCCATTCAAGGTGTAGGTTGCCAGCGCCTTTGCCTCATCGGATCCGTTGCCAACACAAAACGAGTGAGGTGAAAGTTCAAGAAGCGTCAAATCGTTGCCTGAGTCTCCGCAAAATACCACTTCATCAGGGGCTAAATTCAGATATTCAAGAAGAATCTTAAAACCGTCCGCTTTGCTGAAACCTTTAGGATTGACGTCATACCAGCCGGTATAAGGACTCACCAGATCAATCTCCGGAATTTGTGTCAATACGTCGTCAAATATGGCTTCACGGGCCAGCCGATCCTGAGGCGCCAATATGCCAACCGAAATAAAGTCCTTGTCGTGAGGTACCGTGCTGGGGCCTTGAGCTGCCGTAAAAGAATCGTAGCGTGCATTGATATAATCAACCTGTGCCTGGGTGACTCCAAAAATCATCCATGCAGGCCTGATGGACACATCAAGTGGAGGCTCCGCTGGCCCTTCATCAAAATATGCCAGGTAGGTGTCCTTGTGCCTTGCGATAACCTGAAGGATTCGCTCAAGCGTCTTTGCGGGAAGTACTCGCTTGGCAACAAGTGCGCCTTTACCGTAAACCACCTTACCCGAACCACAGATAGCCGTTTGCAGATAGCGCGCATCAAAACCATAGAAGGGGAGTGTGTCATAGGCAGAGCGTCCGGTAGCCGGACCAAAATCAATACCAGCCTCTTTCAGAGCAGTAATTGCTTTCAGTGTACGCTTAGGTACCAGCGGTTCATTTGCCCGTTTGAGCGTCTCATCCATATCGGAAAGCACAAGTTTAATCATAGAATCTCTCAGGTGTTTCAATTGCAATAACAGGAGTGATTGTAGCGCATAAAGATTCACAAAACCGATACCATACATACATCAAGGGAGGTTTTATGACATTAACAACTGCTGCTTTGCAAAAGCAAGCATCTCACATAAACATATACGATCACTTTGCCCATGAAGACGAGTATCCACAGCTTGACACAGAAAAGATTGCGGATCGTCTCGCACAAGCCATCCGCTGTAAGACGGTCTATGCCGGCGAGAAGAACACCGACTTTTCACAATTTGATCGACTGCAAAAATTGATGGAAACCGAATTTCCCCATGTTCTTGCAGCGTCGTCGCAGGGTCTTGAACGTATCGGACACTCGGTTTTAATAACCATCCCGGGCTCCGATTCTGAACTTTCCGGTGTAATGCTTATTGCACACCAAGATGTCGTACCCGTGGTGGCGGGTACGAAGGACAGATGGCTTCACGGAGCCTTTGACGGTGTTGTCGACGATGAGTTTATCTGGGGTCGCGGAGCACTTGATATTAAAGACATGCTGATGGGAGAGCTTGAGGCTGTCGAGTTTTTGCTTGCACAGGGCTTCTCGCCACGGCGTAGCATTTATTTGGCCTTCGGTGAAGACGAAGAGGTGGATTCACGTGGGGCAACACGGATAGCAGCCTGTATGGAAGAGCGGGGGATTTGTGCGGAATGTCTCTTGGATGAAGGTACAACCACGTTTTTTGACGGCTCGGTATACGGAGCGCCGGGGACCATTCTTTCAGACATCTGCATCTCGCAAAAAGGCTTTTTAAACGTACGTTTAACGGTACGCGGATGCGGGGGTCATTCATCAAACCCCTTCGGGGGCTCCTCACTGGAGCATATGTGTACCGCCTTGTCGCGCCTTGCCGAGCATCCGTTTCCGCCACAGCTCAACGCCATTGTGTGCGAGACTTTCCGGACACTTGCCCCTCATATCATCGAAGAGCCGTTTGCAACTCTTGTAAAAGATCTTCCTGCCTCAGGCGAGAAGCTCGCCGAGGCCGCAAGCACCGTCCGTGAACTGTATCCGTTCGTAAATACAACCATGGCCGTCAACATGCTTGAAGGTGGGAGCAGCGCTGCAAATGTTATGCCCGGCGACGTGCAGGCTACGATTAATTTCCGGATGCTTCCCGGCACAACCGCAGAGGATGTACTTGACCATATTCACAAGGCTCTCGGTGAACTTAACGTTGAGGTTGAGGCTTTGCACACGACACCGGCGGGACGGATGGACAAGACGGACAAGGCCGGATATCAAGAGCTGAAAGAAGTGCTTGAGCATTATTATCCAAAGGTGGAGTTTGTTCCATCCTTTGTGTGCGGGGGAACCGACTCCATCCGCTATGAATCCATATGTGACTCCATCTTGCGTATCAGCCCGTTTCGTCCTACCCCGGAAGACGAGGCTACTGGCGTTCATGGCATTAATGAGCGCATTGCCAAGCGTGTATACATGCAAGGAATCAGAGTGCTTATCGATTTTATAAAACGTATGGCCGGATAGGTCTTCTCGCCAAAAAAGCGATACAAGCGATACACTAGACGGTGCATATACGCAAACGAAATGTCCCAGTATGGAAGTCGGGGAGTAAAAGAACGTGTCAGACAGAACGAATCGCATAAAGTCACAGGTTACAACACAGGTGAGCAAGGCAACCACACAGGTAAAAGACATCACCGATGCAACGGCTGCACGTGCTCAGGGTGCCGGTACGGTTACTGCTCCCATTGGAACACCTGACAATCCCTCTAACCAAGTATTCACCGTGGCCAATGTCATTACATTTTGCCGTCTTATTCTTACGTTTGTCTTTCTTTATATCTTTTGTATGCACGGAAATCGGTGGGTTGCACTTACCTGCTATGTTGTTGCTGCCGTTACGGATTTTCTTGACGGACAGGTAGCGCGACGTACCCAAACCGTCAGTTGGGTGGGCAAAGTTATGGATCCCATTATGGATCGCGTTTTGTTGTTTACGGGCGTACTTGGCCTTCTTGTTACAGGGGAGCTACCGCTTTGGATTCCTCTTTTTGTCATTGGACGCGATGCCTATCTGACCTGCGGCGCATTGATTACCCGTCATTTCCGTCGGCGGCCGATTGATGTGGTCTACATTGGAAAAATTGCCACTGCCTGTCTTATGACGGGGTTCTCATTTTTACTGCTGGGCATGCCCGTGGTGGACGGTTTGGGTCTTGTACGTGTTTCATGGCTTCCGGTTCTCAATAGCCAGCCAGGTGATTTTGGTATTCTCTTTGTGTACGTAGGTATCCTTTTTTCCGCTGCAACTGCCGTTGTTTATACCGTTCAGGCTGCCCGCATCATCCGTGCAGCCGAGGAAGATGAATGAGGTTTACGGTGCAAAATTTTGCGACTGCCCCACACAAATGCACGCTTGGAAGAACTTCTCATCCGTATGATAAACGTATGTACCAGCTTCGCAGCAGGTGGGTTATAAGGGTAGTTTGGGTGTTTCTGCTTGTCGCCGTCATGTTGTTGGCTCCTCTCGCCCTTGGTATCTCGCAGTATGCCTATGCAGCAGACGATACTGCTACAGAGCCTGAGATTACAGAGGCACAATCCGCCATTCTCGAAGACGACCAAGGAAACGTTCTTTGGAGCAAAGATCCCGATCGCAAGATGGGCATGGCTTCCATTACCAAGGTTATGACTGCCATGGTTGCTCTGGATTCGGGGATAGATCTCGATAAGCCATGCAATATCGTGTCGGTTGATCTGGAGGAGGGTTCCGTACTCGCAAATTACTCAACGAGCGAACATCCAACGCTCAGAGAGCTCCTTCAGGTATTGTTGGTGCACTCAGCCAATGACGTGGCATATAACATTGCCATCAATGTTGCAGGCTCTCAGGAGGCATTTGCAGACCTCATGAACAAAAAAGCCGCTGAAATTGGCATGACCAACACGCACTTCTCAAATCCTCATGGTCTTGATGCGGATGATCACTACTCTACCGCTCGTGATTTGGTACTCATGGCTCGCTATGCGCGTGAGCACTATCCGTTTCTTGCAAGTACCGTTTCCATGACATCTGTGACCGCTACGGTACAAGGAGAAGAGGTTACATGGCCTTCTACCGATAAGCTCTTGAACACCTATCCGGGCATGCTTGGTCTCAAGACGGGATCCGAAGACAGCGGAACGGCCTTTTTAGGCGCGGCACGGCGCAATGGCGTTACGCTGTATAGCTGCGTTCTTGGATGTGCCACCGACTCCGGGCGTTTTGCGGATACCAGGATTATGTATGACTGGGGATATGCTCACTTCACTCGGATACCCGCATGTAATGTCTCGAATATTGTTGAAACGAGACCCTATATTGACAACTTTATGATGACCTCCGTCGTGCGGCCATACGCTTTACGCTCGGTGCTTGCCTGGCCTGGTGCGGGAGACATGAGCTATACCATTACCACACTGAGTTCAGGCTTGCCGGCAGCAAATAATCAAATGATTGGAACCATTACCTGGTTGCAAGGCAAAAGAGATGCCGGAACCGTTTTCTATCAGGCTCGTGTGATTCCGCAGACGGTTCCCTTATATAACATCTTTGATATTGCCTCCGTTGCGCCATATCTTTTTACGGTGGAATAACATGGCCAAGCATACAATCCTGCACGCAGAACATGAACTTCTCGGAGCTGTTTTTGACATAAATCCACAAACGGGATACGAGATTCCCATCTCGTATGGCACACCTGCATCCACGGAAGGCGATAAGACCTCAGAGGCTGAGTGTTGTCTTTTTGACGTATCGGGTCATACGTATCAACTTATCAGCGGATTCTTGGCTTCGTCTCTTGTTTCCGATATATTTGCAGGACCCATTCTTGACATAGGAGATCTTTCATTTCAGCCTGTTTTTACTGGTGACGGTGCTGTGGTGTCGGTTGCCCTTGTCGCTCGCTCCGGAGACAATGAATATTTCTATCTTGATGTATCAAATCACGGTGGACTTCTTTCATCATGTATTGCGAAATACCTATTTGAAAAGAAACGGCAAGGTACTTCGTCTGAGACGGTTTCACTTGAAGATGCCGACCAACTTCTGGTTCCGCTTTTTTTGGCAGGACCCCGTGCGCATGAAGTGCTCAGTGATTATCTCAATGACGCGCAGTCAGCTCTTCCTCCGATAGGAAAACTGTCGTTTTACTTACTCGATGCGAGGATTGCGACGCTTATTGGTCACGTACCTCTCAAAGATCTTGATGCGTATATCGTTTTGGTCAATCCGCAGCAGGTTCAAATACTCTGGAGAAGTCTTCTTTCATTTCCCATGGTAGTGCCAATCGGAGAAGCAGACCTTATACAGATTCTTTCACATGAGCTGTCGTGGCTGCGCGCGTCTCACAATGTCGATGAAACATCAATCTCTCAAGATATACATAACGTTCACGGTTTTGTTCGTTCGTCTCGCGATTTTATGGGCGGACAAGCGTTACAGTAATATATACGGCTTGTATCCGTGCGCTATTAATCTCTAAGCCTCAACCTGAGGGGGAGAATATGAAATATTCAATCAATGCCCAAGGCGTTCCGGCAGCCATTGGACCTTATTCCCAAGGGACCACCGCAGGGCGGTTGGTATTTGCCTCAGGTCAACTTCCGATTTCCGCTCAAAACAATAAGGAGTTGGTAGCGGGAGGCATAACGGAGCAAACCGAACGAGTGATTGATCTCATTCAAAGCATCTTGGCGGAAGCAGGCTGCACTCTTTCCGACGTTGCCCAAACAACGCTTTATCTTGCCAATCTCAATGACTTGGATGCGGTAAACGAAGTATATGCACAACGTTTTACTACTCCTGCGCCGGCAAGAAATGTTGTAGAGGTTTCGCGACTTCCTTTGGACGCCTTAGTTGAAATGGACTGTATTGCGTGCCGTTAGCGGTATTATAGAGGCGGCAGAACTATAAAGGAGAGGTATTTATGGCCCCAACATATAACCAGCAATCCGGTAAAACAGAGATTTTCCATATGCCTTCGGCAGATGCAACGGTTCCTGATTTGATGAGTAAAGACCGCCCCTCTCATCCCGTGCTCACGATTGTTAAAGGACCTCAGACGGGTGAGACGTTTGAGCTTGATTCCACGCATATTTCGTTGGGACGAGATCCCAAGAACAGTGTTTTTTTGAACGACATGACGGTTTCTCGCCATCATGCACAGATTGATCTTTCCAATCTTGGCCTTGGGTATGCCACTATTGAGGACCTTAATTCGTTGAATGGAACATGGGTTGACGGTGCCATTATCAATAAGGCAACCCTTCAGGATGGATCAACCATCCAAATCGGCACCTTCCGTATGGTATTTCATACCAGCAAACCTCGTGCATAAGAAGCTCGTATGGCTGATACAAGCTTTCTTACCATCGGTAAGGTTGTCGATAAGCTGAAAGAGAACTATCCCGACCTTACAATCTCAAAGGTGCGCTACCTTGAGGATGAAGGTCTCCTTGAACCTTCGCGTTCCTCAGGCGGGTATCGACAATACTCTCAACGTGACGTTCAGCGTTTGGAAACCATTCTGTATCTCCAGAAGAGCCGCTTTATGCCTCTTTCGGTCATCCGAGAAGAACTTGAGCGACAAGACCAAGGTAAGAATGCGGTCGGAAGTATTCCTCGCAACGACAACCATCCAAGTACCCAAGCGGAAACTCACCGACAAGCAAGTGCTCCCATTATTGGTGCCGGTAATGCTGACGCCATTGTCGTACCTATCGACGATCAAAGAATTGTCGAGAAGTTCCACTCAATCGACCGTATGCCGGATCTTGTGGGCGCTTCCGTAGGCTTTGTTCGTCAGCTCTCCGAGGTTGGCGTAATCACGCTCAAACGTTCGCCTCATGGCAGAGATCTTGTTGACGGTCATGATCTTACGCTTATTCGTCTGGCTCATGAGCTGCGCCATTTTGGATTTGAACCCAAAAATTTGCGTCAGTATGTCATGGCCGCAAACCGCGAATCAAGTATGTTTGCAAAATCACTGGTAGTATATGCAAAAAAAGGTGGAGGAGTTGAAGTAGAGGCAAACTCAGAGACACGCCGTAAGTTTACGCAAGCTTTGACACGTATGCTTGGACTTACCAATGCCATGAGAAACGAACTTATTACGCGTCTTGTGAGCGATTCTTTTAAAGATATGGAAATCAACTCTACTTAGGTTATACAGAGCGCTACGTCGGTATTATTTTTTTGGTGCCCGTTGGGTTCCACGCGTCTGAAGGGGACAAAATTGCCTAATTATGACTATGAAAGCCACGTTATCAGCATTCCGGATTATCCGGAGCCAGGAATCATCTTCAAGGACGTCACGCCTTTGTTTAAAGATCCAACGTGTTTTAAAGCCCTTGTTGATGACATTGCGGGACATTTTGCAAACTGCGGAATTACGAAGGTCATTGGTGCAGAAGCACGTGGTTTTTTGATTGGTGCTCCCGTAGCGTATGCACTTGGCGCCGGCTTCATTCCTGCTCGTAAACCCGGAAAACTTCCTCGCGAGGTATTTACTCAGTCCTACGATCTTGAGTATGGTACTGATGAGCTGCAGATTCACAAAGACGCTCTCAACAAAGACGACGTTGTTCTTATTGCCGATGATCTTGTGGCTACGGGTGGAACCTGCGTAGCTTCTGCTCGTCTTGCAGAACAGGCGGGAGCAAGAGTGGAAGGCTTTACGTTTGCACTTGAACTGTGTTACCTCGATCCTCGCACAACCATTTCAAAGTATTTCCCCAACACTGAGGTATATACGCTTATCAAGGTAAAACAGTAGGTTTCTTTTCTCAAACACATTTTCACAAACTTATTAGAACTCGATAAACGCACAGGTGAATCCCAGAATTTCTGAGATTCACCTTTTTTGTCGCGTCATCTACGAGCAGTTTTATGTATAGATAGTCGACCTATTTGGGTAAAAGCGTTACCATAGTTGTTGCGAGTGCTGAAAGGACATATATGAATTTTAACCGCAACATCACACGTCGTGCCATGCTTACGCTGTCTGCTTCTGCCATCTTTGCAGGGCTAACCTCTCATGTTGTATATGCAGACCCTCAATCCGATTTGGAAGCAGCTTCCGCTAAGTTAGATTCTTTGGGCGCTGAGCTTGCTCAGGCTGAAGAAGATCTTAACGAGAAAACCTACGCCTTGGATGACACCAACAACAAGATTGTTGACGTACAAGAGCAGATTTCCGAAACGGAAGATAAGTTGAAGATTCAGCGGGGTATTCTCGCCGCTGCCATGAGAAGCTCCTATAAGACAGGACCTCAAGAGGCACTTGACTTTATTTTGGGCGCTTCAAGTCCGGATGACTTTATCAGCCGTGTGTATTATATGGATCGCACCAACAAAAAGCAGTCCGACTCAATCAATCAGGTACGGACGCTGGGAGATCAGCTCACGCAGCAAAGAAATGAGCTTGAGGCTCAGCAAACCCAGCTGCAAGAGCAGGTTGCCGCCATGAAATCTCAGGCTGACGACGTAAAAGCGCAAATTGCTGAGGCAAAATCCTATTACGACTCTCTTGATGCTGAGGTAAAAAAGCAGCTTGAAGAGCAGGCTGCCGCAGAAAATAACAAGAACAGCAATATTTCTACGGCCATCAACTATGCCACCAATGAAACGCCTTCCGCTCCTGATAATGGGAACCAAAACAACCAAGAAGAAGACGACAATACCAACAACAACAATAATAATCAAACGCCGAGCAACAACGATTCCAATAACAATACCTCGAGCAACACAAATTCGGGTAACTCCAACAGTGGCTCCGGCGGCTCCGGTAGTGGAAGCCCATATCCGTGTGGTGGCGTTGGATCTGCCTATTCTTGTTTAGGTTGGCCGTATAAGTGGGGAGGAGCAAGTCCAAGCCAAGGTGGCTTTGACTGCGGTGGTCTTGTGTACTACTGCTTCCTGGGATATCGAGCCGGCTCCGCAGGTACCATTGGACGCAATATTAAAGCCGCAGGAAACTGGAAAGATTCAATGGATGAGCTTTCTTATGGCGATTGCGTCTTTACACGCCCCGGATACAACCACATAGGCATCTATATCGGCAACGGACAGATGATACACGCCGCAAACGAGGCTCTTGGTGTCTGCATCGGGTCTGTCTGGGCCTTCTATGGCGGTGGACCTTTCAGCGGATAGTATCGGCAAACAGAAATCTTGAGTTTGTTTTGAGACGTCTATTTTCGTTGCAACCAGAGCTCCTCTCGCATATTTTGAATTAGCAGCACGTAAAGCGTACAATTAAAGTACGGTTTACGTGCTTTTCTATATAAGATACGAGGAGATACCAGGCATGACCTCTGATACACGGCAAGACACTTCCGCAGTTGAGCGACATTTCTCGCGGCGATTTCAAGTTGCTCTTGTAGGTGAGGGTGCGCTCGTGGGTCTTCTCGGCGGGGGAGTCGTAACGCTCTATCGACTGTCTCTTTCGTACGCAGAAAAGGAAATGCGCGGTATAACAGGCCTTATTTCAGGAAATCTCCTTTTTGTTGCCCTCTGGTTTTTGCTCCTCGTTATCCTGAGCATTTGCGTAGGCCGCCTTGTCAAATGGGAGCCGCTTACCTCAGGATCCGGTATACCGCAAACAAATGCCGAGGTCATAGGTCATTTGAATGCCCCGTGGTATCGAGTTTTGCCCGCAAAGTTTATTGAAGGTGTCCTTGTCGCCTTCGGCGGTCTTTCAATGGGTCGAGAAGGTCCATCCGTGCAGTTAGGCGGCATGTCCGGTAAAGCGATCTCAAAACTTTTGCATCTTAAAAGGGGAGAGGAACATTTACTCGTAACGTGTGGTGCAGCTGCCGGTATGTCAGCGGCATTTCATGCACCGCTTACCGGGACTTTGTTTGCCGTCGAAGAGATTCAAAAAGAATTTCACGCGCCGCTTATCATCTCTGCTATGACTTCATCGGTTGTGGCTGATTTTTTGGTTTCTAACGTATTTGGCATGAAGCCGGTTATACGACTCGATTACGTGCAGCCTCTGCCGCACATTGATTATGTTTTCGTCCTCTTTGTTGGTATTATATGCGGCGTTTTAGGGGCACTCCACAACAAGGGCATGTTTTCTTTGCAGAAAGCATACGGCAAGATTAACGTATGCGTGCCGTATGCCCGTCTCATAATTCCGTTCATAATTGCAGGCTTTGTTGCATTGAGCGCGCCCGATTTGCTTTGCGGCGGGGACGCTCTTATCGAAAAGATCAAAGAACCTGCAACTCTTACGGAATTGAGCGTTCTTGCGCTTTTAGTGGGGAAGTATGCCTTCACAACCGTCTGTTTCAGTGCAGGAACCCCGGGAGGAACGCTTTTTCCCTTGGTAGTCATGGGAACCCTTTTGGGAACATTTATGGGGCTTTGCGTGTCGCATCTTTTTGGCATTCCCATGGCATACGTGCCAAATTTCGTTGCGATGGGCGTGGCGGGGATCTTTGCAAGCGTTATACGGGCTCCTGTAACGGCCGTCGTACTCGTGTTTGAACTTACGGGCTCGCTGGAAGCACTTGCCGCCATGACAGCCGTTTCCGTCATTTCATATACCGTTGCAAATGTATTACGAGTGGACCCATTTTACGACCATTTGCTTGCGCAACTTTTAAATGCGCTGCCCATACATTCTGATGCACCGTCGGGCACAAACCGACCAATAGGCGGCGAGAAGATCCTTCAAGAATATACGCTTGGGGCAGGTAGTCGCATTGAAGGTATGTACGTTAAGGATGTGCCTTGGCCGGACAAAATCCGCATTGTCACCATTGAGCGTGCCGGTAAAGAACTTATTCCAACCGGCAATACACGGCTTCAGGCCTTTGATTCAATTTTGGTCATTCTCGATGAGGCCTACGAAGACGACGTCTGTCTGAAACTTGATCTCATGACCCGGGCAGCGTCTGATCTGTTACATCATCATCCGAGTTCACGACCGTAAGTAATGAAGCCTTGAACGTTAGAGAAAAAGAACGAGCAATAGCCGAGACGTTCGATAAGAATTCCTTACCGGTAGCCGTAACAGGGCGAGGGTAGCTGATTCTCGAGTCTTGTGACTTATCTTGCAAGTTTAGACTGACTTCATCATATCTACTTTACATAATATCGATTATCAGACTTTTATAGCGAGAAGAACGAACGATAAGTCAAATGCGAGATTGGCAATATGACCCCTTAGAAACATCTCAAAAACGAGGAATACCATGACGGTATTAGAAAGACTTTCATTCAAGCGGCATAACCGCGATTTCAATTTGTGAGGCGATTCTGAAAGCTGGATGCTAAAAGCTAGATGCTAAAAGCTGTGATGTACATTTTTGCTTCAAAACCCTAGGCTGTGATGCATATTTGGCGAGAAAACCGTTCTTTTCGTCAGATAAAACTACATCACAGGTTCAAAAAAACTGCCTTATCCATGCTGTATTGCGTATTGACTCCCCTGTCTCACTAAAACAAGCAATCTACCTGCTGATATATAATATATCCGCAGGTAGATATGGTATTTGTGGGTATCTCACACACTAAACTTGAGGATCAACACTAACCGTCAATAGCCTGTCCGAGATACAGAGCCGCAGAGGCTGCTGCCACTGCTCCATCAGACGCTGCGGTAATAATCTGGCGCAGGGGCTTCTCGTTTAAATCTCCTGCGGTAAAAAGACCGGGTGTTTTGGTTGCCATGGTTGGATTGGCCACGACATAACCCTGTGGAGTTACATCCACAAGTCCATCGAGAAGCTCGGTTGATGGCACGCGTCCTACGAGAACAAAAATGCCAAACGATCCTTCCTCATAGGTCTCCGTATGTTCTTCACCCGTCTCATTGTTCCGGAACGTCACGGAGTTCAAAAGGTCATTGCCATCGACTTTTGTAATGCTCGTCAGATACCGTATCTCTGTTTTAGGATGCGCTTCAAATTGCTCAATGGCATATTTTGCGGCGCGGAGATGATCCTTACGGACAATAAGCGTTACCTTATCAGCAAATCGAGCCAAGAACAGCGATTCTTCAACCGCTGTATTACCACCGCCAATAACAAAGACATGCTTTCCTCGATAAAACATTCCATCACAGGTAGCACAGTACGAAACACCGTGCCCCGTGAATTGCTCTTCTCCTTCAAAACCGGCGTGGCGAGGTGTTGCGCCTCCGGAAACGATAACCGAGCGGGCTTCGTAGGTTACCTCCGGAGTGACAACTTCAAACAGACCCGTAGTGCCGTCATGCTTGAGAGCCACTACGTTGCCCATTACCACCTGGGCACCAAGATCTTCGGCTTGCTTTTGCATGGTATCGGCAATGGTAAAGCCGTCGGTATGCGGCATGCCCGGATAGTTGTCGATCTCGGTTGTTAAGATGGTCTGGCCTCCTACGGCCTCTTTCTCGAGAATGACCGTATCGAGAAGCGCGCGTGTCGCATAAATTCCGGCAGAAAGACCTGCGGGACCACCGCCAACAATAACAAGATCCTTGCGTATTACATTCGCCATAGCTGGCTCCAATCTCGTATCATTTACACAATGCACATATACCCAACTCCCCTTCCTTCAACATCCAAAATCATCAAGTATTAATAGATTGTGTACAATTTATTTGTTGCAGGTAAGTTTTTGTTGTAGGTATACACCCGCTATAGAGCACATGAAAAAGCCGAGACATTTGCGCCTCGGCTCTCCAAAGATGCCCTATACGGTAGGTACGGATGCCCTATGCGTGTAGATAAGGTTCTTATTTCTCAATAGGTCCGTTAAAAGTTGCGCCAATGGCTCTGCTTGGCTCCTCGCCTGTAAGCGTTGACAAAATGGTAACGGAAGGTCCCAACAGGTCAATGGAAGGGATCTTACGGGCATCAAGCTCACGGCGAATTTCACGGCGAAGTGCCGCATCGGCAAAGGTGTGGAAGACCGCACGTGGCCGCTTACCGTCGTTTCTGCCATCAAAGTACTCACGCAGCTGATCGACATTCTTCACGTTAGGAACGCGAATGACCTCAATCTCAAGGCCGTCAAACTGAGCCGCAGCAGCGCGGACAACCGCAATGCCCGTATCGCCACGAGCGTCAGACATTACATACAAGATAGGTACGCCGGTATCAAAGATATCATTGTCAAGATCGAGAGGTATCATCGTAAGTCCTTTCAGTAGTAAGTTACTGATAGCATTGCTTATACCATAACATCTTACAGCTTACCTTACTTTTTACGCGAAAGTGCGCCAATATCGGCGACGTGTTCAAATACCTGCGTAAATCTGTTCAAAAGACGCAAACGATTTCCGCGAACGGTAGTATCGTCGTCCATAACAAGCACATCGTCAAAGAATTTATCTATCGGTTTGCGAAGTTTTCCAAGCGCACGTGTCGCACTTCTGAAGTCGTTGTCCATCAGTGCATCCTGAACGTTTTTCTCGCCTTCTTTACACGCATCGAGAAGTTCCTGCTCTGAAGCAGTCAAAATAGACTCATTGACGTCGGTTCCAAGCGACATGTCGCCAAGCTTAGAGGCACGGTTGTAGGCAATCGCAAGGTTCTCAAAGTTTTCAGGGTCTTCAATGCGGGCATCGTCAAGTGCACGCGTGCGGCGCAAAAACTCCTCTGGGTCTATGACGTTAATGTGTGCGACGGCATCAATGGCCTCTTGGGAGATCTTTTCATCTCGTGCAATGGTAACCAAACGTCCAAGGAAGTATGCTTCAACCTCTTTCTGAACCTCTGCCGCATCAAATTGCAGGCCTTGTTCCGTATAGAGATCAAGCGCATAGCGGATGCAATCTTTAAGGCGTACGTTGGGCATTGTCCGGAGCAAAGCAATGACGCCAATGGCTGCTCGGCGCACGGCATACGGATCGGAAGAGCCGGTTGGCGGCTCTTCGATGGCAAAAAGACCGCAGATGGTGTCAAGCTTATCGGCTGCAGCAACATAGCGGCCAATGGGTCCGGAAGGAAGATCATCCCCTGCAAAGCGTGGACGATAGTGCTCGCGAATGGCGTCTGCCACGTCAGGACTCTCGCCGGCGGCCTTTGCGTAATAGCCGCCCATGACACCTTGCTGGCTGGTAAACTCAACAACGGCCTGGCTCACCAGGTCGGCCTTGGAAAGATGTGCAGCTCGGCGAGCACTCTCAACAACCGTATCGTCGTTGTCGGAATCAGTCTGCGCGAGAAACGCAGCGATCTTCTCGATACGTTCAACCTTTTGAAGAACGGTTCCCAGTTTTTCCTGAAAAACGACGTCGGAAAGTTCGCCGGTAAACTCGTCAAGTGAATGTTTAAGGTCTTCTTCAAAGAAGAACTTAGCATCGTCCAGACGGGCGCGCACGACGCGCTCGTTACCGTCAATGACTTGCCGTGAACACGCCGGATTTCCGTTGGAGACAATGACAAACTCACGGGTAAGCTCGCCGTTTGCGTCATATATGGGGAAATAGCGCTGGTTTGAAAGCATGGACTCGGTAATGATTTCATGGGGAACTTTGAGAAACTCTTCATCAAAGGTGCCCACCAAAACGCTCGGCCACTCGGTAAGGTTGATGACCTCATCAAGAACCTTCTGGGGTGTGTCCACATGAAAACCAGGACGCTCTTCTTCAATACGCGCAATACCGTCCAAAATAACGCTGCGGCGGCGCTCTGCGGAGAGCACGTATGCCGCCTCAAGTACCTGCTCGTAGTGTGACGGCTCGTCTACCACATGAGCACCACTCCCAAGGACGCGATGACCCTGCGTCGTATTTGAGCCGGTAACGTCTGCGTAGGTTACCGGTACGACTTCAGTGCCGAGAAGAGCACAGATCCAGCGGATTGGACGGACAAAGCGCTCATGCGTGGAGCCCCACCTTTGACTGCGAGGCCAATCGATTGCGGGAATGATACGCTCAGAGAGCTCGGATAAAATCTTGATGGCAGAAACGCTGGGAATGATACGCTGTGCAAAGACGTACTCATGGCCGTCATCATCAACGCGACGGGTAAGCTCTGAGGCGTCCATACCGGCTTTGCGTGCAAAACCCAAGGCAGCCTTCGTAGGATTTCCTTCCGCGTCAAAGGCTATTTCACACTTAGGGCCACGCATAACTTCGTTGATCTCTTCGGTTGCCAAGGCAACGTCTTTGACATAGGCGCTCAGGCGACGTGGAGTTGAGATAATACGTGCCTCACCATGAGCAAGTCCGGCCTCATCAAGTCCGGAAACAATGAGCTTCTTATACTGTGCGACGGCCTTCAAAAGAGGTGCGGAAGGCATTTCTTCGGTGCCAATTTCAAGCAAAAAATCCTTGGTTTCCCCCATTTAGGCCACTTCCTTTTTCTGAGCATCATTCTGGTTGTTGTCATCTTTTTTAGCGGCAACTTCGCTGAGATACGATTCACAACAAGCCTTGGCAACCGTTCGCACGCGCAGGATATAGTTCGCGCGCTCTACCGCCGAAAGAGCGCCACGAGAATCAAGCAGGTTAAAGGCATGAGAGCACTTCATGACGCAGTCGTATGCAGGCAGCGGTAGCTTGCGCTCAAGGCAGCTATGGCATTCTGCCTCGTATTCATCGAACTTCTCGCGCATAAGCTCTACGTTAGCCACTTCAAAGTTATAGGTCGAGAACTCGCGCTCGTTCTCTAAAAAGACTTCTCCATAGGTCATCGGAGTGCCGTCGGGCAGATAACTCCATACAAGGTCAAAAACGGAGTCAACCCCTTGGGCATACATGGCAATACGCTCAAGGCCATAAGTAATCTCAACAGGAACGGGATCAACTTCAATACCGCCTACCTGCTGGAAATAGGTGAACTGAGTTACCTCCATGCCGTTGAGCCAGACTTCCCAACCAAGGCCCCAGGCACCGAGCGTAGGGCTTTCCCAGTCGTCCTCAACAAAGCGCACGTCATGATCTTTTGGATCAAGTCCGATGGCCGCAAGAGAGCCGAGGTACAAGTCCTGTGAATCTGCCGGCGACGGCTTAATGAGCACCTGGAACTGATAGTAATGCTGCAGACGGTTGGGGTTCTCGCCATAGCGGCCGTCGGCAGGTCGACGACAGGGCTGAGGATAGCAGGTGCGCCAGGCATCGGGCCCGAGTGAGCGCAAAATGGTAGCCGTATGGAACGTACCAGCGCCGACCTCAGAGTCATAAGGCTGCATAACGGTGCAGCCCTTATCTGCCCAGTAGTGTTCCAGAGCCAGAATCATATCTTGGAAAGTAAGTGGTGTAGTGCTCATATCCATCTTTCTCTTAGGCTCGAGCATTAAAGTCCTCGGGCATGGTTGATGGGCCAAAAAATAAACAGTGTCTTTGTGGTGACGTTCTTCAGAGGAACGGGTCCAAAAAAGCGAGAGTCAAGAGAATTGGTGCGATTATCTCCCATGACAAAGATACATCCGTCAGGAACAGTATAGGGATAGTCGGTAATTTTTGCACCGGGTTGAGACGCGAGAGACGTGCTTGGCTTGCCTTCCGTATACGGTTCATCAAGCTTCTCGCCGTCAACATATACGGCACCGTCGCGTAAATCCACTGTTTGTCCTGCGGTGGCAATGACTCGTTTTACCAGAAGAGTTTCTTCGTCGGCAGGGCTGCGAAACGTTACCACATCTCCGCGCTTTGGCTGATCCCAGAGAAGGGTAACCTTCTCCCCCACCAAAAGATCTCCTTCTTGAATGGTATTCAGCATGGAGCCCGTTGGAACGGTAAATACATTGAAAACAAAAGTTCTTAAAACAAACGTAAGAGCCAATGCGCCAAGGATGATCCATACATACTCAAGCACTGCGCTGGACGTGTGGTGAGAAGAATCTTCAGTGTGTGTCATTACGTTCATCCTCCCCTTTTCCGCCGAATTGAATACCGAACGCTTTTTTATGCGCCCGTATGTCTTCAATAAATACCTGCTCTTCAGCACTGAGTGATACATTCGCGAGAAGATCTTCTCGCATGATGGCAGTACGTTCAAGCGAAGACTTCCTGCGCCATTCGGCAACGGCAGCATGGTCTCCCGAAAGAAGTACTTCCGGAACAAGCCTGCCCTCAAAATCCGCCGGCCGCGTATATTGAGCATACTCCAAAAGACCTTCGGAAAAAGACTCGTCACGCGAGCTCATTTCATCTCCGAGAGCTCCCGGAAGCAGACGAACAATTGAGTCGATCACCACAAGCGCGGCAAGTTCTCCACCCGTAAGTACATAGTCACCCAAAGAGATACTCTCATCGGCAAGCTCGTAGCAGCGCTCGTCCATGCCCTCATAGCGACCACACACAAAGAGAATGCGCTCTTGGGAAGAGAGGCGCTCTGCCACCTTTTGCATATAGGGCTTGCCTGCGGGCGAGAAAAACACTGTATATGGCTTTATGGACGCCTGAGAAGCAATGTCTCGAACCGCCTCAAATATGGGAGCCGGTTTCATCAGCATACCTTGGCCGCCGCCAAACGGTGCATCATCTACACTGTGATGACGGTCGTGGGTCCATTTGCGCAAATCATGTGCCGTAAAGTCAAAAATACCTGCTTTTTGAGCGCGACCCATAATGGACGCATCAAGATATGGGGCAAAAACCTCAGGGAAGACTGACAGTATGTCAAAATGCATCATGCGTCCTCCCCGTTCTTCTCGCCTACAAAACCCGCCGGTACCTCAACGTATAGAGCGCCCGCAGAAGGTACTTCACGTATGTATGCACCAACCACGGGAATAAGAATGTCTTTCTTTGTGCTTTTGACGACCCACACATCGTGTGCCGGTGTAAATAGCACTTCTGAGAGCGTGCCGAGAAGCCCAAAGTGAGCGTCAATAACTTCTCTGCCTAAAAGCGAATTCACGTCATGCAGTGCAAAGTCTTGAGGTAAATCCGCTTGGCGTACCAAAAGCGTCTTTCCCACCAAGTTCTTTGCGTCTCCGAGAGAATCTATGCCGGCAAACGATACCAAACTGCCATGACGCGCATCGGAGACAACCTTGGTAACCTCAAGGCTCCGAGGACCCGTGAGCGTTGGCGGTACTGGTATAACGGTCATGTCCCTAGCTATGACAGAGGGAAGGTTGTGAATGGGTGTTATCACAACCTCCCCCTGTTTACCGTGCGTCTTTACCACATAGGCTACAGCCCGATATTGTTCGCGCACGCCTTAGCCTACAACCTCAACATCTACCGCAGTGCCAACACGTTGACCAAGGGCACGCGCAAGCGTGCGGATGGCCTTGATGGTACGACCCTTGCGCCCAATAATGCGACCGGCATCTTGCTCGGAGCATGACACCTCGATAAGGGCTCCATCCTCACGATCCGTTACATCAAGAGAAATGGCATCCTCGTTATCAACAAGGCCACACACTATGTATTCAACAAGGTCGGCAACCTTATCGGAAGGCATTTCTGCAAGCGATTCAGAGGTGGTATCCGTTACAGATTCAATAGTATCTGCCACGGTTTACTCAGCTTCTGCTTCAGGAGCATCTGCAGAAGCCTCTGCCGCTGCAGCTTCTTCTGCGGCAGCCTCAGCAGCGGCGGCAGCTTTAGCCTGAGCCTTCTTGGAAAGTTTTGCCTTCTTTTCCACAACGGGAGCGCCATTGCGAACAATCTCTACCAAGTGAGAAACAGTGTTTGAAGGCTGAGCACCCTTTGAAATCCACTCATCGACCTTCTCGAGGTTGATGTCAATCGTCTTGGGGTTGGTCAGTGGATTGTAGCGACCAATCTCCTCAATATAGCGACCATCGCGAGGCATACGGCCATCGGCGACGACAACACGATAGTACGGACGCTTTTTGGCACCGTGACGGGCCAGACGAATCTTAACTGCCAATGAAAACTCCTTCAGTCAAGCGGTGCATCGGTTGGATTGATTGGCTGCACCGCAAAGCCATAAACGCTTTACTAGTTTACAGCAATGCGTTCACCTCGCAAGATATATTTTTAACCTCGCAAAATGTGCACGTTTTTTCAGATAGCGAAACACTTGTTCCATTTTACTCTAAATGTACTATACTAGCTGTATGAATATACACTCTGACATATCTTGTTCTCACGCATCTCCTGCGGGTGACACCTCGCCATTTGACAAAAATATCTGGCAAGGTGCCGCCATCGGCCTTCTGGATTTGGACGCCTTTTTTGCATCGGTCGAACAACTCGACCATCCTAAGTGGCGCGGCAAGCCCGTTATTGTCGGCGGATCTCCCGATAAGCGCGGCGTTGTATCAACGGCTTCATACGAAGCGCGAAAGTTCGGCGTTCATTCCGCAATGCCTTCTCTTACCGCTCAAAAGCTCTGCCCCAAAGCCATTTGGACGTCTGGAAACTACGGACGGTATCAAGAGATGAGCAAAGCCGTGATGGATATCTTGAGCAGTGAGACTCCTCTTGTAGAACAGGTATCTATTGACGAGGCGTTTTTTGACATTACGCCCGGTCGGTATTCTCACGAGAGTCCCATACATATCTGTCAACGCATTCAACGCCGCGTTGCTGAGTTGGGAGTAACCTGCTCAATCGGCATTGGCTGCAATAAGACCGTAGCAAAAATTGCGTCTGAGCGCGAGAAGCCCCGTGGACTTACCGTTGTCGTTCCCGGAAGCGAGCAAAGGTTTCTCGCTCCGCTGCCGATTGAAGCCATGAGCGGCATTGGCCCCTCAACCGCGCGAAAACTGCATTCGCGCGGCATTAAAACGTTGGGCCAGCTCTCACGTGCCGATGTCTCACAAATGAAAAATTTATTTGGTATTGCCGGAGAGCGTCTTGTCACACGGGCCTCCGGTCGTGAGGTTTCCCACGTGCGAGAAGCGGCCTGCCCTCGTGAGGTAAAGTCGGTTTCCAACGAGCGTACCTTTGATACGGATCTTACCGATGAGTATGAAATACGCGCCGCAATCAAACATATATGTGGAATCGTAGGCAGAAGACTAAGAAAGAAGCATCTCAAGGGGCATACGGTCACTCTCAAAATAAAAAACTCGGTTACTTCTTCGCACACCGCGCAAAGAACGCTTGATATCAAAACGGATCAAGAAGATGAATTTAGCGACGTTGCCGAAGAACTTCTCGGTGAAGTATGGCATTTTGGTCAGCCCGTGCGTTTAATTGGTGTCGGTATAAGCGGATTTTCCGAAGTTTATATAAAGCCTACTCAGCCAACTCTTTTTGACGAGAACACCTTTGACGATACGAATGTCTCTCAACAACCCCGTGCACGCACGCTTCCCCACCGTCCTTCTCTTTCCGCAGTTACCGATGCTTTGAAAGACAAATACGGAGCCGATGCCGTGCGATTTGGTCGTGATCTTCGTTTTGAAGGTCGCGTCTCGGACACAATGCCTACCGGTAAAGACAATACGTAGGCTACAGGGCACCTTCAAGGTCAAGTTTTACCTGAGGTGCTTGCGCCCATAGGTGTTCAAGACGGTAGTACTCTCTTGTCTCAGGTTGAAATACGTGTACTACCACTGAGCCAAAGTCAACAAGTATCCACTTCAGATTTGCCCGACCTTCGGTTGAAAGAGGGCTGATTCCGGTATTTTTGCGGACCTTCTCGCGCACCTCATCCACAATGGCGTCAACCATGGGAGCATTATCACCGGTACAGATAACAAAGTAATCACAGACGTCACTGAGCTCAGTAAGGTCCAATACGCAAATATCGTGCGCTTTTTTATCGTCTGCCGCAGTGGCTGCAATTGTCGCAAGTTCAAATGGGGTTACTGACATGTACGCTCCATTCCTTTCAATCAACAAGAACTACTCGTATGCGCCTTAATGTTGCTCTTTGGCGTGTGTGTTTTCTATCATGGCATTATATATGGCAACGGACTTTGGATAGAGATATTTTCTCGATGCCACCACATACGATAGGGTCTCCATAAAACTTGTCTGATAGAGCTCATCCAAAGAGGCGCCTTTCTTAAAAAGATCCCTTACCTGCGCAATGCCGGAAAACTCAGGACGACCCGGTTCGATAAGATCGGCAACATAGACAATTTTATCCAGATCCGACATTTCAAGATCAGCGGTTGTGTGCTTGGAAATAGCGCCGAGAACCTCTTGCGGAAGCCATGGATAGTACTTTGGCAGCTCGCATGCGGCAAGAGGACCGTGGATGAGTCCCGCAACGTTTTGATATGGAGCGCCCCCCATATCAAGCTTGCATGCGCGCGCACGTGCAAGAGTTTCCTTTGTTGAAAGAACTTTGTCCCAGTCATGTAAAATGCCGGCAATGCGCGCATAAAAAGGATTGGCGTCATAGACAAGTGCCATCGTTTCGGCCATATGGCCCACCGAAATGCTGTGGGCAAACCGTTTGGGTTTAACCTCATACATATGGGTATACAGATCGCCCTCAAGCCGGTCTATGACCTTTTGTTGCTCGGGCGTATACGAAGGTGTCATGAACGCGGTGCTACTTTGACTCAAGAGCGCTCCCCTCGTGCCGTAAGAGGCGTTGAATCTGCCCCATATAAGCCATGCTTGTGTACATAGCCGGCAACGCTATCCGGCGTCAGATAGCGCAGGCTCTGCGCCTGTGCCACACGCTTGCGGAGATAGCTTGAAGAAATCGCCAATGCCGGAACCTCTAAGTAGGTAACGTCAAAATCATACGGTGATGCTTCAAGCGCACTTCTCGCCCCTTCAAGATTGTAACCGGGTCGAGTTGCCGCAACAAAATGAGCAAGACGCGCCACCTTACCCGTGTCCTTCCAGGAAATAATGCTCGCGATGGCATCGGCACCGGTTATGAAGTAAAACTCCACGTTTTTGGGATAGAGATCCCTCAAACGGGAAAGCGTTTCTGCCGTATACGTGATGCCCTGATGATCAATCTCAAAACGCGTTGAAACAAAGTGCGGGTTATCCGAAGTTGCAAGCAGCGTCATGGCATAGCGATCCTCGGCAGCAGAGACCGGTTGATTTTGCTTAAACGCAGGTTTTCCTGCTGGCATGAACACCACGACATCAAGGTTAAGTTCATCAAAAGCTGTCTCAGCCGCTACGAGGTGTCCGTAGTGGATAGGATCAAACGTACCGCCCATGATGCCCATCCGGTACGTTCTTGAAGCATCGGAGCCCAAATGAGGAAGGCCGGGAAGTATGTGAGGTACCTCAGACATATCAATCCTTGTCTACGACGGTGACGTCAGAATCATCCAGCGTCTCAGAAAGAGAGGCTGCATCCGCGGGGACTTCTTCCTCGTCAATTTCTTGTGCACCCGCAGCTTCAAAGCTAAAGGCAAAACCGAGAATACGGATTTCATCGCCATTGCGGGCACCTGCCTTTATAAGCTGGTCGTCAAGGCCTATACGGTCAAACCTGTGCTGTAAATACGCAACGGCCTCATCATTATCCCAGTCGGTTTGAATGACCATACGCTCAATCGCGGTGCCTGAAACACGCCATACATGGCGCTCTTCTCGCTCAATGGTGAGGTGGTTGTCGCGGCGCTTACGAAGGCTTTCCCAAAACTCCGAGCGGTCTTCCGTGGGCTCTGTGAGCGCCAGCTCCTGACGAAGTTCGGCAACGGTAGAGGCACACCAGACAACCAACTCATCAAGATTTTGTCCGGTAACCGTAGAGATTGCAAAGAATTGATGGCCGTCCGCCTCTGCCATACGGCGAAGCTCCTCTACCTTCTCTTCCGTGTTTGGCATGTCGCATTTGTTTGCGAGAACAACCATCGGGCGCCGGGAAAGTTCGGGCGCATACGCCTCAAGCTCACGGTTGATAATGTGATAGTCGTCAATAGGGTCTCGCCCCTCAAAGCTACCGGTTACGTCAACCATATGGGCGAGCAAAGCAGTTCGCTCAATATGGCGCAAAAATTGATGCCCAAGCCCTTTGCCCTCGCTTGCGCCTTCGATAAGCCCTGGGATATCGGCGCATACGAATGACTGTCCGTCTTTTGCTCGCACGACACCAAGATTTGGGATCAGTGTCGTAAACGGATAGTCGGCGATCTTTGGCCGGGCCGCGCTGATACGGGCAATGAGGGAGCTCTTCCCTACGGAAGGCATTCCGACCAGAGCAACGTCGGCCATAAGCTTCATTTCAAGTTCAATCCAGTGATCTTGAGCCGGCTCGCCCTTCTCGGCAAAGGCGGGAGCGCGACGCACGGAGGTCACAAAGTGCGTATTGCCTAAACCTCCCCTGCCGCCTGACGCGACGATCACACGCTCATGCGGAGACGTGAGATCTGCAATTTCATAGAGAGGCTTTTGCGTTGTTGGATCAAGCTCGCGTACAACCGTACCAAGCGGCACGCGAAGCACAAGATCCGCGCCGTCTGCACCGTGCCTGCGAGCGCCCTTCCCGTGTATGCCTCGTGCGGCTTTAAAGTGATGCTTATATCGGTAATCAATGAGCGACGAGAGCTGCGGATCGGCGACAACGACAACATTGCCTCCATGTCCGCCGTCTCCGCCATCAGGTCCGCCTTTGGGGACGAATGCCTCACGCCGAAACGACATACAACCGGCACCACCGTCGCCACCCTTGACATTAATATGGCATAAATCCGTAAATGTATCCACAAAGCCTCCTCTTAAGCAGCTTATATGGTACGCGAAACGTCAACGTCCTGTAAATGAAATGCTCGATTTGTGATGATTTAAAGCTACCAAAGAGCTATCGCGATAAGCACCACAAATCCCAAAAGAAGGACGGCAACATCAGAGAATCGCATGGGATAGCGCTTAAGTGAGGACTTTCTTGTACGCAAATAAAAGCCTCGCTGCTCCGCCGAAAGCGCGGTAGCATCTGCTTTTTTTACCGATGAGACTATCAAAGGGACAATGAAAGGAAGCTGCAATTTGAGTCGGCGAAAGGGATTTTTAGAGTCAAATTCAATGCCGCGCGCCGTCTGTGCTTCTTTTATTTTCGTCATTTCTTGCAAAAATATCGGAACAAAACGCAGTGCGGTTGTGACGGTAAACGCATACCGATATGGAATGTGCAAAACCTCCACACACGCACCGGTAAGGTCTTCCATGCGAGTAAGGGCAAGCATTGAGAGCAACGGAAGCGCCAGGGCAATGGTTCTCAGAGCCACGTTTCCTGCCGCTATGAGGCCTTGGTCGGTAATGAAATACCACACGGGCTCTCCGGATCTTGCGATGAGAGCTTGAATCACAAACATGAAGGCGCCGATAACGCTAAATGCTCCCAGAAGCTTAAACGATTTTTTAGCGTTTCCCGAGATGATATTGATGAAAAGCGTCAGCACAATGACAAAGCAAATCGCCGGGAAGTTGGGTGCAAGGATACCCGCCGCAAAAAGTTCAATGGCGAGAAATACCTTGGTGATTGGATTTGCCTTATGAAGAAAGCTTGAACCTTCGGTATAGTCAATCACGCTATTTGTCATCCGGCATCTCCTCGAACGTATCCGTAGTCACTTGATTTTGCCTGCGGTTTTTCTGGGCATGTTCTGCAGTGGCCGCCTCAACAAAACGAGCGGCTGCCGAGCGATTCTTTGCATCACGTACAATACGCTCCGTCATTTTTGCTATCTCAGATACCTTGGTAAGACCGGTATAGGCAGGATCAACATGTCTAGAAAGAATGCGGGCAACCTGCGTTACCTGCGGAGGCATAACCGCAGCCGCTCTCATAATATCGTCTTGGGCAAACACGTCGGCAAGCGGGCCGTCGGCAATGATTGAGCCTTGTGTCATAACTATCACCCGAGTTGCAAAATCGGAAACCACTTCCATATCATGGCACACCATAAGAACCGCACAGCCCTTCTCGCGAAGCTCTTCAACGGCTTGCATGACAATCATGCATTCCTTATAGTCAAGGCCACAGGTAGGCTCATCCAAAATAAGTATGTCCGGCTCACAAACCACAACAGAAGCCAAAGCAACAATCTGGCGCTGGCCGCGTGAAAGCAAAAACGGAGAGGCCTCCGGATCAAGATTGAAGTGCTCAAGGGTCTTATGCGCACGTTCGGTGGCTTCTTTGGAAGGGACGCCTTTGAGCTCAAGACCAAAAGCCACTTCTTCAAGTACGGTCTCTTTGCAAATTTGATAATCAGGATTTTGAAACAGCGTACTCACATGACGTGCGATTTCGCTGATTTTTTTGGGCTTAGTTGAAGATCCCATAATGAGCACGTCTCCGTCTTGCGGACGAAGAAGGCCATTAACCAGCTTGGTAACCGTTGTTTTACCGGCGCCGTTTTGTCCGATAAGGGCCACAAGCTCACCAGGCTCAACCGAAAACGTAATGTGGTTGACGCCATCGTTGCTCACGTCGTAGCGAAACGATACGTCAATCACCTCAAGCGAAGGAGCCTTCTCTTGAGTTTCTGTCGATATTCTTCCAAAAGGTCCCGTGGCAGACGCCATAACGGGACCATCAATAACCGGCAAATAGGATGGTTGAAGTGCGTCTTTTTGAATGTGGTTTTCTATATGAAGCGGAGCTTCATACGTAACGTTTCTACTCTCCCCCACAATACGGCTGATGGAAGCACAGGTATCACAAACGCTGAGCGAGACGTTCTTTTGGCTTGAAAGATCAAGTTTGTGAAGGTAGTTTGAAATGCGAGCCGTACGAGGACTGTCAACACCCAACTCCTTAAGCTCCTCAGAATGAGAGAATACTTTCTCGGGGCTTCCCTCATCTGCAATTTTTCCACCTGCCAGCACTAACATACGAGAACAGAATTCGGCGAGAAGCGCAACTTTTTGCTCCACTACTACAATCGTAATACCTTTGGTGCGGTTAAGCCGGGCAAGCGTCTCAAACACCGCCTGTGATGATACGGGGTCAAGTGCCGCCGTAGGTTCATCAAGCACCATGACCTCCGGTTGAAGCGCCATGATTGCGGCGATGGCCACGCGTTGCTTTTGCCCTCCGGAAAGCGTTGCAATTTCTCGATACCGCAAGCTCTCTATGCCTACGGCCTCTATTGCAAAGTCAAGACGGTCCATAATGCACTCGTGCGGAACTCCAAAATTCTCAAGTCCGTAGAGCAGCTCATCTTCAACAATGGTAGCAACCATCTGGGCGTCAATATCTTGTAGAATAAGGCCCACAAGGCGTGAGATATCCGTTAAGGTCATCTCACAGGTATCGTGTCCCTCAACAAGAACGGCGCCGTAAAACGTCCCCTGATAGTGATGCGGGATAGCCCCGGACATCAATGAAGTAAGGGTTGTCTTACCTGCTCCTGAAGGCCCGATAATGCCAAGGAACTCGCCTTTATTAAGCTTAAAGTTTATATCTGAGAGTGCGGGAGTTTTGCCATTTGGATAGCAAAACACTACATTTTGAAAATCAAGTACGGGCTGCATGTTCTTCTCGCCATCCATTGGTTCGTTTAAGGTTGTTTTCCGACGGCACTTTGAGTGTATACAAGAATCGCGTGCCGACCAACGAGAATTTGGAGGCACGCAAATTTTTTGTAAAAAACTCAATTTCTAACATTTGATATCGACTGAGGTTCACAAAGTAGGTCGGAATTTTTCAAAAGCTATTGGTGGTTTGTAACTTGCGTAAGCGGAGCTGCAAGCGCCTGCACCACAATGGCGTTGAAGAGCGCCGTACCCAAGATAACGGGAACCATGACCAAAAACAGATCAAAGCCTGCATGTTTTGCAGGAATGGCAATGGCTGCAAAAATAAGACCGGAGATGGTGGTGGTAACAAAAGAGCCGACAAAAGGCATGATCTTGCTTTTTGCAAATGAACCTGAAACAAATGCAAACATGACGAGCGCCGAGATGGGCTCGGCAACAAGGTCGGCTCCGGGAAGAGACGTGGTAATTTGTATGACCGCGCCGGCGATAAGCCCAATGATAATGGACTGAACCGCACGAGGCTTAAGCACTATGATTGCAAGGCAAAATGACGCGATAACAAACTCCGGTCCAATACCAATGGCGCTGATTGCCTTTCCTACGGTGAGATCAAGAATCAACCCGGCTGCGATAAGTACTGCTACGGTTACCAGTGAGGTCACATCAAGAGCGCCCTGGGACTTTGTTGAGGCAACCGTGCGAGGTTGAGCGGGTGTAGAAGTAGAAGTGAAGTCCTTGTGTTCGGATGACATGGATATATCCTTTCACGAATGATTAAAGAAGGTCTGATACAAAGTAAAAAACAAATTCATAATAAAAAAGCCCCAGTCTTTCCGGGAGCCCTTGTACGCGATATACAGCAGGAATGACTCACCATCGACCGAAGGAAGACCAATTGTGCCACCACCACTGTGTGTGAGAAGTTGTTGTAAGACCGTGTTTCATGTGTCCTCCTTCCAAAAACCTATTGAATGTATTTTAAGGGTAACAGGGACGGATTTGATACGCCAGCCAAAATAAAATTTGAAACAATTCTGAAACGTAAGGCACACATGCAGGCGTTATAAAGCGCGTTACAAAAAAGGAGCCCCGAAGGACTCCTTGTGCGTACCAATATAACGTATGGTGAGCTTATGCCTTGGCCTCAACGACATTGACAACGTGCTTAACGCCCTGCTTAAACTCAACAACTCCGTCAACGAGTGCAAAGAGGGTATCGTCTTTGCCGCGCCCCACATTGACGCCTGGGGTAATGTGGGTGCCACGCTGACGAACAATGATCTGACCAGCCTTAATAGACTGACCACCGTAAATTTTGGTGCCAAGGCGTTGCGCCTGGGAATCGCGGCCGTTACGAGATGAGCCGAGACCTTTCTTGTGTGCCATAAGTACTACCTGCCTATCTTAGAAGTGGTTGGTATCGGAAATTGTTGCAGTAACAATATACAAAAAACCAAACCGATTTTACTCAGCGGACTCGTCGGTTGTTTTGGTTGCGGCCTTGCGAGTAGTGGGAAGAGACATCACTTTCAGCTTGGTAAGCTGCTGACGGTGGCCGTTAGTACGACGATAACGCTTACGCTTATGAAGCTTGAACACAAGAACCTTCTGATCTTTGAACTGCTCAAGAACTTCGCAGGTTACCTTTTTGGAAGAAAGCGTTTTAGAATCAACGATGGTCTTCTTGCCATCGTTAAGCATAAGAACATCAAGCTTAACCTTATCGCCAACCTGAGCATCAAGCTTCTCGACAGCGATAACATCATCTTTGGCAACTTTGTACTGCTTGCCGCCAGTTGCTACGATTGCGTACATGTATGTAACCCTTCATTGCCGGATCTTGCAACGATTATTTGAACACTGGTTTCCAAAGCCCGAGCAAAGGCTTTCAGACCGTGACCTGTGGCATTCGCGGGAAACGTATCGATGCCCCATGTCCCTCGGCGAGAAACACAGCTCAAAGCAGTTTAGCACAAAACCGTGAGAATGCCCGATAAAACTATGAATTTTCTATTTTTATTACTCCACCTGCGGCTGACCCTCAGAGCGTTTTAGGAGCTCAATACGCTCTTTGATGGCGTGTGCGGTTGCCTTCGTGCCAAAATAGCCCAGAGACGCTTTAATGAACCAGCCAAAAACGGGTATTGCGCTTGCCATGGAGCGAGCCGCAGATCGATACACAAGACCGGCGCCGATAACGCCGGCAAGTTCCGGAATGCGCTCAATGCGTGAAGTTAGTCCATAGGAAGCGGCGATGTCAAGTGCCAAACGTATCTGTGAGGCAGTCATAAGGGCCATATCGGAGCCGGGAAGCAAACTCACGGCGCCGATGGCGGCATTCGTGGCGGCACACTGGGCTACAAGTGATGCAATGCACGTTTCCCGACAAAACGGGAACGACGCGGCAAATGAAACGCCCTTATCGGTGGCGGAGCAAAGCCAGGCAGCCAGGCGCTCAAGCAATGCCTCCGATGAGGTGCCTGCAAGAATGGTGATGTATGCAGCCACTTCGGTAGGAACTTGTATCTGCGGAGCCTCAACGGCAGATTCAACGATAATCGCCGTGGGAATTTTGTGCGATGCAAACTCGGCGCACTTCTCGCCCACCCGCCGGCTCCCGCCGGAGAGAAAGAGCACTACATCGGAAGCTTTCATGTAAGAAGTCTGCACACTTGCCATATCTATGTCAAATACGTTAACGGAGGCGTTGGTGCGTGCAGGTACAAGGGCTTGCCGTAGTGTTTGCACCAGATATAAAGGGCACATCCGATCTACAAAAACGCTTACGGACACCGCTTCAAGCTGGTCAAAATCGGCTCCGAGGCCGTGTACTAAAGAATTGACGATTTTTGCCGTAGATGTACTGCGAGCCATGGCACCCCCACTCTAAGCTGATTTTTGCCGATGTCGCCAGACGGATTGTACAACGCCAACGGCAAGTATCTGCGCAATCATCGAAGTGGAGCCAAAACTGATGAATGGCAGAGGAATACCCGTAATTGGCATGATACCAATGCACATGCCAATATTTTGAAGCATTTGAAACGTCCACATGGCAACACAGCCCACAAGAGTGAGTTTGGCAAAGGGATTGTCGAGGCGCATCGCAAGAAGCACCGTCGAGAAAATCATCCATGCAAAGAGCGCCAGCATAATCAAAGATCCGACGAAACCAAACTCTTCCGCAAAAAGCGCAAATACGAAATCGGTGTGTGCTTCGGGGAGAAAGCGACCGCTTGCCTGAGTGGCATTGCCTGCCCCTTTGCCAAAGAGACCGCCGGATCCAACGGCAATTTTTGCCTGTTGTAGGTTGTATCCGTCTCCTGAAGGATCGATTGAAGGATCCACAAACACCGTCAGTCTCTTGATCTGATAGTCCTTTAAGATATGTGGAATACCCGGGATAAGAGACGTGGCAACAACCAAGGTTACAACCGCAACGAGCAGTATGAACGTTATCGCAATCCACGATTTTTTTGCCCCCGAGCAAATGATGATCGTAGCACCAATGGCCAAAAGAATAAGACCGGTTCCCAAGTCAGGCAAAAGCATAATACAGCCAAAAGGAACGAGAAGTGTGCCGCAGAGTTTGATGTAGTCTTTAAGGGTCTCCACCTTACCGTGATATTCCGCGCCTACGGCGGCCATCAGAAAAATAAGACCGATCTTGCCAATTTCGGATGGCTGAAAGCGAAGCGGTAAAAAGGGAATTTTGACCCATCCGGTCATACCTTTTGCGGATACGCCGAGACCGGGAACACGCGGCAAAATCATTAAAAGTGAAACTACCACCAGAAGCAATGTCGACACGTTTGCAAGACTGCGGTAATCATAGCGCCACATCAAAATTGCAACAACTGCACCAATGGCAATACCCGCAAGATGACGTGGGAAATTTGCCTCAGAGATGTTGAGCGATGCGGTATAGATAACCACAATGCCAATAAGAATCAAAAGACATGCAGGTATGAGCTGTGGCAAATACAAGTTGCCAAGAATGTCACGCTTGCCATCAGACTTTTTGCCATTGACCGTAAGTCCTTTGGGAGAGCTTGTTTTTTTGAAGCGAGAAAACCCTCGCTGTTTGGTAACTGCTGATGTATCAAGTGCCATGGTTCTTCTCGCCTCCTACCGTGAAGCAGTATCTTTTTGGCCGTAAATGGCACCAAAGACATCGCGGACAACATACATTGCAGATCCTGCACCCGACGGCGCGCAATCGACATTGGCACAGACGCAATACTTGGGGTTGTCGGCCGGTGCATAACCAACAAACCAACCAACTGGATCGCCTACGGTAATCTGCTGTGCCGTACCGGTCTTACCTTCAACCTGAACGTCAAGACTTGTCCAGTGAGCGGTATAGGCAGGATCTTCCTCATATACCATGCCGTGAAGACCGCGAGTTACAATGTCGTAGTTTGTATCCGACTCTTTACACTCAATAATAACTTCATTTTTGTATTCAATGACAGAACCATTACCCGAGCGGGCATTGATGCTCTTTAGCACATGAGGCTTCCAAATCTGCCCGCGCGTAGCAATGCCCGCATACGCATTTGCCATCTGTAAACACGTAACCAAAAGGTCACCCTGGCCGATGGAAAGGTTACAGTTGTCTCCGCCCTGCCATGCACGTGCATCATCCGGTGAACTTGAGTAGTAGTCCCACTTCCACTTCGCATCAGGAACTCTACCGGAGGCTTCTTCGGGTAAATCGATACCCGAAAGTGCACCAAGGCCAAATTTGCGGAAGATTTCCTGCATGCCTTCGGGGTGTTCATTGTTGTAGAAAAAGCCCTTACCAATCTCATAAAAGACAATATCGCAGGAGTTGATGATGCCGGTAACAAGGTTAACCGTACCATGGCCGGATAACTTCCAGCAGTGCATACCGTATTGCTCACCAAAGCCGGTCCAAAAACCCGTGCAATACCACGAGGACTGTGGCGTACATACACCAAAGTCAAGACCGGCAAACGTGGTAAGTGCCTTGATTACAGAACCGGATGGATATTGTCCTGCAATGGCTCGGTTCATCAGCGGATAATTAGCGTCTTCGGACTGTAAACTCTCCCAGTCAGCCGATGAAATGCCACCGACAAAAACGCTTGGCGAGAAGGTCGGGTAACTTGCCATGGCAATGACTTCACCGTTTGTTACATCAAGAGCAACGACGGATGCCGCTTTGCCCAAAAAGCCTGTCGCTCGAGAAATTTTAATCGCATCAACCAGTGCATCTTCGGCGGCCTTTTGAACCTTTGCGTCAATGGTCAAAACAACGTCGGAACCGCTTTGCGGCTCAATGGATGTACTGTGGTCAAGCACCTGCCCACTGGCATCAACATAGACGGTCTGCTCGCCACGAACACCTTGCAATGCCGATTCGTATTGCAACTCTACTCCGGTTTGGCCCACGATATCACCATGTGCGTACACAAAACCACCGTCGGCTGTTTTACTGTTTTCGAGCTGTTCTTGCGTAACCGTGCCGGTATATCCCACGATATGCGCCGCAAGAGTGCCGTTGGGATATGAGCGTTGCGTTCTTTCTTCTATGCTGACACCGTCAAATACGCCCGGATGAGCATAAATGGCAGCTACTACATGGCGAGAGACATCGATTGCTACGGTACGCAGGCTTTGTGCACCCTCCGATGTATCAATAATCTTCCTGTAAACCGCTCTTTTGGGCACTCCAAGCAGATTTGCCAATACCTGCATCTCCACGTCATCATCGGCAACATTGGACTTCGCCACTACCGTTGGGCTTGGACGATTGGTCACAAGCTCCACGCCGTTGCGATCAAGGATACGTCCGCGAGGAGCGGCGGTGGTTACCGTTCGGGTGCGATTACTGTCCGCCTGCTTTTGATACTCATCACTCGATACCAACTGCATGGACCAGAGCCGTGCAAACAAGGTGGCAAATACCGCTCCCACGGCTACGCTCAATCCCACAAGCCGTGAAGACAGTGTCTTTTCCGGCGACGCATCGGCTCCGCCGGCCGCACGCGGAGAACCTCCGCCGATATCAAACTTGAAAGGAGAGTTCTTGCGTCCAAATATAAAGTAGACAGTTATGAGTCCGACGGCGATCAAAAGACAGACCGCGAGAATTATCAACGTCATATTCATAGAAACGCTACCTCAGATGCTTAGCTGCGCGTTTTACGCCGCGAAAATTGCGTTCTTTTCCCAAAGATGTATTTGAGCTTTGAGAGCGAGAATAGCGGTACGCAAATGGTAGAGAAAACACGACCGTCAGGATAATGGTTGGAAACGCAATAAACCCAAGCGCTTCCATGAGATTTGTGGTCTGTCCCAAAATAGACGAAAAAATTTGTTGTACCACTGATACCACGGTAACCGAAATCGCTATTTTCCCAACGCTTGATCCGAAGTTTCCGGACAAGCGGTTGTGTACTTCTCGCCCAAGAATATACGACATAACCGTTAAAAGGAGCGCCATCAATCCGATGGGGCTTGTGGACGAAAGATCGTAGAGAATTCCCGCAACAAAGCCGCAGATGGTTCCCGTGCGCCCACCTATACTCAAAGCAATCATCATCGCAAAAATACAAGCAAAGTTAGCATGTCCCTGCAAAAGAGCGATGTTTGGAGCAAGTGCAAGCTGAAGGACCAAACACACTATGGCGAGAAGAACAATATTGTGCACATCTCTGTTTCTGTCCGTTAGACGCATAATGCTCCCCTAGTCCGTCCGGCTTGTCTGATTGTGCTGGGTGGTGTTGGAAGGAGCAGGAAGAGACGTTTGAGCATTTTCATTTGAGGTGGAGTTTGAGAACGAATCAGATTTGTTCTTATCGCTGCCGTCTGATCCTGAGCCTGAACTTGCGCCTGAAGACGTATTTCCCCCCGTATTTTGCGTATCTGCCTCAGCAATGTCTTCTGCCGTTGCTTTTTGCTCTTCGGTAAGAGAAGTAATGACCATAACCTCTTCATTGTTTGTCACGTGCCCAATGGGTTCAACCACAATGGTGTAATACAGAGCACCGGGGTTTGTCTCAACACTCGTTACCTTTCCCAAGGGAAGCCCTTTGGGAAATACGCCGCCCAAACCGCTTGCCACGATGGTATCCCCCACCTTGACCGTTTGGTCCGTGCGGACTTGGTTGAGTGTCAGCTGTCCCGAGGCCGATCCCATCAAAATTCCCTGTGCCCTGCTTGACTGCACCATCGCAGCCACCCCAGAGTGCTCATCGGTGATAAGCCGCACCGTTGAGCTGGTTGGACTGACGGAAATAATCTGTCCGATTGCCGCCGAACTGTCGGTTACCGGCATGCCAACCGCAAGTCCGGAGATGGAGCCTTTATCTATGGTAATGGTGGAACTCCACGAATCGCTCGATCCGGAGATTACACGCGCACCCGTGGATTTGAGGTTGTATGTATTTTGAAGATCGAGAAGCCCTTGCAGTCTCTGCACGGTCGTATTGGCTTCTTCAAGCTCTGCGTTACGGGAACGAAGCTGTTCGTTCTCTTCACGGAGCTGCGTTAATGTGTCCTGATTTGCCGTCAGGTTCACAAAGATATTGCCGACTCCTTGAAAAGGAGCGGTCACCGCAGAGCCGATAACGCGAATAGGCATGGTGATGGTGTTAAAGCCCCCACGGACCACCGCAACCGGTCCCGTCTCACCAAGGCGTACCCCTACCGTCAGAAGCACGGCAGACAAAATCGACAGGATGATAAACGTCCTACCGCCGGTATGCTTTGTTGAATTGTCTTTGAGGCCGGATGAGAGTCCTCTTGCTCCGTTAGTAAACGGCATTCCTATTGGCCTGCGCTTTGAACAAACCCACCGGAAAGAGCATTGGCTTCAAGTACTTTTGCGCAGCCGGTAACAACATTTTCAAGAGCGGTAGGACTCACGTTAACCGGAACTCCTGTTTCTTCACGAAGCCGCTGATCAAGGCCGCGGAGCAATCCGCCGCCACCGGTAAGAAGGATACCGTAATACATAAGATCGGACGCCAAATCAGGCGGCGTAACATCGAGAGCATCTTTTACTGCTTTGGTGACCTCATCAAGCGGGCGATCCAAAGCGCGACGGATCTCTTCCGACTCAATACGAACCGTTTTAGGAAGACCGCTCATAACATCGCGGCCGTTTACCTCAACATCAAGCTCTTCCGCCAAAGGTGCCGCAGAGCCAACTTTAATTTTGATGTCCTCCGCGGTGCGCTCTCCGATTGAGAGGTTATACGCATCACGTACGTGCTCAAGAATCGTTTGATCAAATTCATCGCCTGCGGTACGAATTGACTGCGAGACAACAATGCCTCCCATGGAGATGACCGCTACCTCAGTCGTACCGCCGCCGATGTCAACGACCATAGACCCCGTAGGATCTTCAATGGGAAGATCGGCACCAATCGCAGCCGCCATGGGCTCTTCAATAAGATATGCCTGACGAGCACCCGCTTGGATGGTTGCCTCAAAGACGGCGCGCTTCTCGACAGACGTAACACCGGAAGGAACACACACAACGACACGAGGCCGCGGCGACCACGGATATTTGCGTTCGCGCGCTTTCTCAATGAAGTACCGAAGCATAACTTCAGTAACGTCAAAGTCTGCAATAACGCCATCTTTGAGTGGGCGCTCGGCAATAATTGAGCCGGGTGTGCGGCCAATCATGCGTTTTGCATCCGCACCTACTGCCAAAACGCGACTCTCGCTCTTGTCGATAGCAACAACAGAAGGTTCGTTAATGACAATGCCCTGGCCGCGGACAGCAACCAGTGTGTTTGCGGTTCCCAAGTCAATTGCGAGGTCTCCGCCATATTCTCCGAAGAGCGAATCGAAGATAGACATGGTTTCCAATCATCTATCGGATGGGTTTGTGCATCCGGTTCTTTCCCAACAGTGTCTCTAGTGTAACCCTCAGCCGTCCCACATGCACGGGACGGCTGAGAAGTTCACAACTTAGTTAGATGAATGAGATGAATTCGAGTTGTTTTCTGTTTGCGTTGTCTGTGTAGACTGCGTCTGACCGGTTTGCGTTGTCTGTGTTTGCTCGGTGTTTGTGGTTTCAGACTGAGATTGTGTCTGAGTCTGGCCATTTGTTTGGGTATTGCCCGTCTGCTGCTGACCATTGCTTGGCACATAGTTGGTTACAACGTCCGAGACCTTCCAGCCAATGCCGTCACGTACAAGTGCAATGGTGTACTCAATGTTGCCGTTACTTCCCGTATTAACCGTAACGTGCGCCGTTGAGGTTGTCGCCGTCTTAGTGAGGTCGGAAATGGTAGGAGTGCCCGAGGACGGCAGTGTATTGCTAATCTCCTGCACCTTCTTGTCATCAACGGTGCTGGTAATATACTGCTTGATATTTCCGCTGGTACCCTGTGCTTTGGCAGAGAAGATACCTTCTATCACTGATTGCTGAGTTGGCCAGCCATATCCTTGCGTATAGGCAAAAACACCGCCTCCGCAAAGCGCCGCAAGAAGAATTAAGATGACAAGAAAAACCTTAAGTCCGGTATGCCGGTGCTTACGACGAACTTTTCTGTCTTTTTTGTCCTGCGCAAGAATGTCTTCTTCGGAAAGCGAGAAGAACCCGGTATCTTCTGCAGAAGGAATAAGCTCACCGGATTCACCCATGGGATCAAGCGGATCGTAACTACCGTATCCTGCAGCCTGCAAGAATGCATCGGTTTCGGAAGGCTTACGGGAACGGATCCTTGCAACGGCGTTCTGCGCAGCTTCATACGCGGCTCGCGCATCATTCGGCATGACAAAGGAAGCATCGGAAGTTGCGTGTGAAAATGCATCCACAGCCTCGGACATACGGTTGGCGGCCACATAGGCAAGACCAAGCTCGCAATAAACTTCAGCCTGGCTCTCAAGGGGTGTCAAAAAATCAAGCGCGGTACGGTATGCCTCAACGGCATCAACCGGACGGCCAAGCCCCATGAAGCTTTTGCCTAAGCTCCGAAGAGCTCCTGAGGGATGCGGATTTGCTTCGTCAACCGCAGCATTACGATACGCAATACCGGCATTTCTTGTATCTCCAAGCTGCTCATACGCTGAGCCCAAGGCAAGATAGGCCTTGTATGGAGTGAGATATGACGGATCTTGAACGGCCTTTGAAAGTACGTCAATGGCGTTTTGTGTCTGACCGGCAGCCAAAAGAGCACGACCTCTATTTGTGAGAAGAGCGCCAACTTTTCCGTATGCCACGTCTTCAAGCGCTGAGTTGTATGCATATGCTGCGGATTCAAACTGACCCAGCTTCATGTATGCATTGCCAAGTAGATGGTCAACTTCACCGTTCTTCTCGCCAGCTTCTTTTACCTGACCAAGCTGCGTCACGGCTCGTAACCAATCACCTGACTGATAGGCAGCCTTTCCTTGTTCATATGCCTGCTGTTTCACGGTTTCCTCCAACTTTATCATCTATGCAAAAGAATTATGCGGCCTCAATACGAACGGAATGCAGTACATCTCCTGCTCGAAGTTCAGCGATAACGGCTTTACCTTCAAGCGTCTTACCAAAGACAGTGTATCCTGAATCCAATCCGTGCTGAGATCCAAGACAGAAGTAAAACTGAGAGCCCGCAGAATCCGGATCAGAAGAACGAGCCATTGCAAGAGCCCCATCGTCATGCAAATTATGAGGATTGCTGGCAAACTCAGCTTTGATACGATACCCCGGACCTCCGGTTCCCGGAATGCCATCCGCACCCGGACGACCTGCGGTTACATCGGCTGGGTTCATCTCACGCGTGTAAGGATCTCCTCCTTGGATGACAAACCCCGGAACATAGCGGTGAAACTTTGTATCGTCATAAAAGCCCGACTCAGCAAGTTCGCAAAAATTTGCAACATGAATTGGCGCACCTACACCGTCAAGCCGGACACGAATGGTGCCCTTTGAAGTATCGAAGACCGCTATCTCCGTGCCGGTAACGTGACGTTTTGGGGTATAAAGCGGATCAAGCCCAAAGCCCATGTTTTGTCCTCCTGCCTTCCACGCTATGGTGGAAACATGTCATAACTTTGTTATTTTAGCAGTTGTCAACAGTTTTCATAGTTTCGGCAAACAAAACGATGGCATTTATTGTTTTTTTGTGGGCTTCCAAGAATCGTAATTCTTCTCGAAGAGCTGCTGATATTCACTTTTTCCGGACGCATCGCGCATACCGTCTACCGGTTCTAAAATTCGGTCTTTGGCACTCTTTGGGTCTTCGGCGGCAAGTGAAAGACTCCAGCCCTTCTCAAGTGCGTCCGAACGGTTGCGCAGCCAATTGCCCAATTTGGCAAGATTGTCCAGTTGGGTTCTATACACGCCGGCCGCATCATCAATGTTATTGATATCGTCAATTAAATTACTGATTTCGAGAGCCGTTTGCTGAGCGTCATCTGCGGCTTTCTGTCGATCTTCTTTTGAGGCGCTAATGGCAACGGTGTCAAAGGTGGCCTCATTGCTGTTCAAGCGCTCTTCAAGCTCGGATAGTTTCTTGTAATCCGCTTCCATCGCGTCAAATGAAGGGTCGCTGTCGGTACTTGGAGCTGACGTATCACTATTATCTTGGCCCTTAAGCTTTTCAACGACGCCCGGAAATCCCTGTTTTGAAAGATCGGTACCCTGTGTTGTTTTTTCTTCATTACCGGAAGGATCCCATGGATGCGTAATGAAGAGCACGCTGCCTCCCACCACGATAAGAGCCAGGATTGCCGTAAAAACAACGACACGTAAACCGGGCATACCTTCAACCCTTTCACTGTCTCCGTTGCGGGATGGCTCCGAAGGAATGGCACTTTCAAAACGAGGTGCCGGCTGCCGTTCATTGAGAGTTACCACGGCGGTAGAATCGGGATCGAGTGCATGTACGCCATCAAATTCAGACGTTGTTTTGGCAAAAGTCTCAGACGCGTGCGGATCTGGGCTTTCCTGAGCAGAGATGCTCTTCTCGCCGAATGCTCCATCTGTACCTAAAACGGTTACTTTTCCCCGCTTGGTTCCGTATAACTCTTCTTCTATCTCAGGAAGTCGAAGGTTTCTTTGCGGGCGAATTGGATTGGGAGCGGTACTTTGACGGAGTGCTTTAGGAAGCGGCATGCCACACTTAGGACACAGCTCCATATCCTTTTCCACAAGTGCTCCGCAATGCGGACACCACTGTGCATCCGTTACGGGAATTCGCTGCGTATGACCAAAGTCTGCATGGCAATGCGGGCACTTTGGTGTTCCGTCAGGAACAATGGCTCCGCATTTTGGACAACGCATACGCTCTCCTTTCCGTGTAATCGTCTCAGCTATAGTACTCTTTATGCATCGCTTGGCGTATGCATATTATTCTTCCCACCAAAAACACGAACAAAAACTGCAAATATCCGACTTTGATTGCCGTGATCTTGAAGAAAACGATAGAGCCAATTGAAAACACAAAGTGCGACGAGAAGTGCAAGAGCGAGAAGCCCGTACATATTGGGCATCAACCAGACAATGCGGAAAAACGATCTAAAAACCGTACATCCCAATATGACCATCAAGCTCACTGCGGCAAGTAAAGTTCTACGGAGCGTATTGAGCGGAAGTGAAATGCGATAAATGAGTAAAACTCCAATAACTCCGGTTACCATAAGGCAGACAGTGGATACCTCAGCGCGCGATACCCCCATCAGGCGTCCGCACACAATTGCCAGCGCCAAAGAAACGGTAATTGCCGCCGAAGCAGGAAGTGAGCGTTTAAGTACGTTTTTGAGGAAGTTACCTTGTACGCGATCGTGATTCACTTCAAGCGCAAGCACGAAAGACGGAAATCCTACTGTTGCAAAGGAGAGAAGAGACATCTGAATCGGGATGAACGGATATGGCGGCATGATGATACAAAAAAGAGCAAGTGCTGCGGTAAATACCGTTTTTACCAAGAAAAGTGATGCAGAACGCTGCAAGTTATTGATTGAGCGCCGTCCTTCTGCCACAACCTCAGGCATATGAGCAAAATCGTTGTCAACCAAAACAATCTCAGAAACATTTCGCGCCGCAGCAGATCCTGATGCCATGGATATTGAACAATCCGATTCTCTCAGCGCAAGAATGTCATTCACACCATCGCCCGTCATTGCTACGGTATGTCCCTCAGCCTGGAGTGCCTGCACCAAAAGACGCTTTTGTTGTGGGGTGACCCGGCCAAATACGTGAGCGGTTGCAACCGCGTGCGCAATGTCCTTCTCGTCTTTCAGTGTTGTCGCATCAACCCACGCATCCGCATGAGGAATGCAGGCTCGCTGTGCAATGGCAGCAACGGTATGCGGATCATCACCGGAAATAACGCGAAGGTCAACTCCTTGCTGTTTGAAGTATTGAATTGTTTCCGGAGCGGTCTGTCTGATCTGGTCTTGGATACCGACAAAACCCAAGAGTTGCGGTGTACCAATAATGGCGTTGTCTTCAGATATGCCCTCCACCTGGCACACCACAAGCACTCGTTCAAGTTCATCAAAGATACCCGACGCAAGAGAGCGCTGTGCAATCTCCGGGTTCATAACAAACTGAGCCGCACCCATAACATAACATATACCATCATCCGTTATGCAACCTGAATATTTACGTGCAGAGGTAAACGGTATGGCGCGAGAAATACGTGGAGGCCGTACGTCATGCGCCGCAAGATAGGTAAGGATTGCCTGAGCGGTGTCGTTCGCATCATGCCTATTGGCGTTCGTAATGGCGGCGAGTGCCTCTATGACATGTGAGACATCGGATTTAAGGTCTAGGTCAGCGTCAACAATATGAGCAACTTCCATATTTCCCGTAGTAATTGTTCCTGTCTTATCCAAACAGAGCGTATCAATGCGGGCAAGCGTCTCGATGCAGTACGTTTGTTGGATAAGCACTTTCTTAAACGCAAGACGGGCAGTGGCAATAGCCAAAACCGAAGAGGTTAAAAGCACCAAACCCTGCGGAATCATGCCGATAACAGCGGCAACCGAAGATAAGATGGCGGCAGAAATATCGTTTGGTGCGTGCAGATAGGTACGCAAAAAAAGCCCTATTCCAAGCGGTATCAGGGCAATTGAGCCTGTACGGATGATTGAGTTAACCGTCTGCATGATTTCTGAATTTATGGGTTTAACGTATTTTGCTTCGGCATTAATACGTGCGGCATAACCATCCTGTCCCACACGTGTAATGCAAGCCACCAAACTACCCGAATCTATGAAGCTTCCACTGAGAAGCTCATCGCCTTGTCTCTTCTCGACAGGTTTGCTCTCACCCGTAAGCAGGCTTTCGTCAACCGTCGGTAATCCTTCAACTAACGTGCAATCAGCCGGAACCTGGTCTCCCGTACGAAGCCGAATGAGATCGTCAACTACAAGTTCAGAGGGAGCTATGGCCTTATCATGACCATCGCGAATAACCGTCACATTTTGAGCCGCTAAAAGGCTCAGGCGATCTACCATGAGCTTGGCGCGCACCTCTTGTACGATGCCAATCAACAGATTTGCAAAAACTACCACCATAAAAAGGACGTTTCGCAACTCACCCGTTAGAAGCACTAAACATGCCATGGCAACGTTTACTACGTTAAAAAGCGTCAGTGCATTGTCTTTAATGATGGCAGGAATAGACTTTGTTTTTACATCCGTATTGGTATTGACGCGGCCATCTGCAATCCGCTTGGCAACTTCTGTTGAACTTAAACCTTGTAAAGTTACGCTATCCTGCTCTTTTGTAGCGTTTATCATCATTCTCCAGCCAAAATTTGGCACGTATCTCAAGGCATATATGCCAGGCCAGCACTTCTTGTCAGCATGAATGCAGCGGATATCAGTGCTTCATACATGGTGACCCCGGTGGGGCTCGAACCCACGACCTTTTGCTCCGGAGGCAAACGCTCTCATCCACTGAGCTACGGGGCCATGGTTGGTAAGTATAGCGAGCACCCCTACCCTAATTCAAGTTGAAAATTTATGTGCACAAGATACTCACCATGTTAGACTCACTACAACACACGCTAAAGCACAAGATGAGGACATATATGACGTATTCAAAACTAAGCCTTGACCTTTCAAAATATCAATTTGAAAACTCTTCTGAAATCATTGTCGGCAAAGATGTGCTCGCCGAAAGCACCGACATATTGAGCCCTTGGATGGACTCTGACACGCATCTGCATATTGTCTCTGACACAACCGTATCAAAGCTCTACCTGAACCGATTGAAAGAGGTACTTTACCGGCATTTCTCAAATATCTCCCAAACTATCCTCCCCTGCGGTGAGCACACAAAATCGCCTGAAACTTTACAGATGCTTTGGTCTGACTTTGCGCAAAACGAACTCACGAGAAACTCCTGTGTCATTGCCTTTGGCGGAGGCGTGGTTAGCGACACTGCGGGATTTGCCGCCGCTACCTATCTTCGAGGCATACGCTACGTCATCATGCCAACGACTCTTCTTTCCATGGTTGACGCTTCTGTCGGAGGAAAAACAGCGATTAACTTGGCATCCGGTAAAAACCAGGCGGGGACTTTCTGGCAGCCAAGTTTCGTTATCGCCGACACGTCTCTTTTGCAAACTCTCTCGGCACAAGATATAGAAGAAGGGTTTGCGGAGATAATAAAGTGCGCCGTTATGTCCGATAAAACCCTGTTCTCTCAATTACTGGATCACGCTCCTTTGGGAAGTGACCTTGCAATACACGAGAAGAACTTAGACTGGCTGACCAATATCGTTATAACTTGCGTCAACATCAAAAAGACCCTTGTTGAGCAGGATCCTTTTGATACACGTGGGATTCGTATTCGGCTGAACCTAGGACATACATTCGGCCATGCGATCGAGGCCGCAAGTAACTACACGCTTCCTCACGGGCACAGCGTGGCAATTGGCCTTTGTATGATGGGGCGTATAAGCCAGAAAAAAGGCTGGTGCAGCAAAGAAACTGCTTGTGCCATAGAGAACTGCGTGAGGGCATATAACCTGCCCACAGAGTCTCCCTATCAATCCGAAGAGCTTCTCGCGTACCTCAAACGAGACAAAAAACGAACCGACCATGCCCTAAACATCATCGTTCCAACATCCATCGGCATATCGTCAGTGATGTCCGTTTCTTTTGAGACGCTTTCGGATCTGATAAAGCTTGCCTAGGCAAAGCTGCGCAGAACCTACCCGAGATTTTCTTCAAAAATCTGCAGCTCTTCTTTAAGAGCTTTGACATTCATCTCTATAATGTCCTTCTTTTTGAAGATCCCGCCCGCCGTTCCGACATACGAGTAACCGCCGAGAAAGACTTTTTTTACGTTGGAAGCCGTCACGCCGCCGACCGCCATCAAGGGGTGCGCGCCAAGCGGCTCCAAAACTTTAGCGGCATAGGCATACGAAACCTCCTGAGCCGGAAAAACCTTAACAATATCTGCGCCGTCCAAAAAACACTGTCGGATTTCAGAGGGAGTAAATGCTCCCGGAATACTGAGTATTTCAGACTCCTTACAAAAATCGAGCATTTCCTTTGTCATCATTGTTGGCGAGAGAACAAAAGTGGCTCCTGCATCCGCTGCACGCTTCAAGGCGTCTGGCGTGAGGACAGTACCGGCACCAATATGGAGAGAATCAGAAAACTCAGCCGAAATTTTGTTGAGAGTCGTGTACGGATCATCGGAGTTTAACGTTATTTCTACGTTTCGTACCTTACTTTCCACAAGCACAGAGGCAACCGTCCGTACCTGTTCATAGGTATATCCACGTAATATCTGTGTAACCAAACCAAAACTTGCGTCCATGTGAAGCCTCTCATATTATTTAGTTTCAGCCGCTCAAGACTCTTTAGGAGTACACCGTGTTAGCAACTATTATTCCACATGAGCTTTCAGGAAGTATTGGCAGTGTTGCTTCAAAATCCGAGGCTCATCGAAGTTTCATCTGTGCGGCTTTTGCCGACGGTATTACGGACATTACCTGCCATACCGCATCAAAAGACATTGACGCTACCATTGCGTGTTTGGAAACGCTTGGTGCTCACTTTGCCAAAACAAAAAAAGGCTATCGTGTTTCACCCATCAAAAAGCCCAAACGCGCCCTCTTTAACCTGCGCCGATTTGACCTCAACTGTGGTGAGTCTGCCTCAACTTTGCGCTTTCTCCTTCCGCTGGTCTGCGCCCTTGGACGTAGGGTTGAACTTCATGTTGAAGGCACGCTCACCCACCGACCCCTTTCTCCTTTCTACGAGGAACTTGTGTCCCACGGGGCACGTTTGTCCCCGGAAGGCTCCTATCCTCTTTCGGTTTCCGGACAGATCAAAGGCGGGCGCTTCGTATTGCCGGGCAATATCTCCTCACAGTTTGCAAGCGGACTTCTTATGGCGGCTCCGCTTATGGAGCAAGATCTTGAAGTACTGGTAACTGAACCGGTTGAATCTGCGCCGTATATGGATCTTACCTGCTCGGTCCTTGCCAAGTTCGGCGTGGGTGTCGAGAAGACCCACGTAACAGAAAACGATACCGAATACCTCAGATTCTATGTTTCCGACAATGTCCGCTATCAAACCCCTGGCCTCCTCGAAGTTGAAGGTGACTGGTCAAATGCAGCCTTTTGGCTTACTGCAGGCGCCCTTGGTTCGGGCGTGGAAGTTACGGACCTCAATATGCAAAGCAAACAAGGCGATCGCACCATATTGGCTGCGCTTTCACTTGTGGGCGCACGTGTTTCTCGTCACGGAAGTACTGCCGCGACCATGTACGATCATCTCCGGGCCATTCAACTCAACGTTGCCGATACGCCCGATCTGGTGCCGCCGCTTGCCATTGTTGCGGCCTTTGCGGAAGGTACATCGAAATTTATTGGCGTTCAAAGGCTTCGCTTAAAAGAGTCCGATCGGTTGCAGAGCATTACCGCTGCCATAGGCGCTCTTGGAGCTCAGGCATATATTGAGGGCGATGACACTCTCGTTATTGAAGGTCACGGCTCTCTTGACGGAGGAAGCGTCGATGGCAAGAGCGATCATCGCATTGTTATGATGGCCTCCGTTGCCGCCTCCTTTGCGAACGATCCAACTACCATCACACACGCGGAAGCAATCGCCAAATCCTACCCTACCTTCTTTGAGGATTTCCGTGTACTCGGTGGCAATGTGGAACTTACGGACACAACGGAATAGCAGGTACGTATGCCTTCAACATTTGGAACAACGTTGCGCGTTACCGTTTTCGGGCAATCCCACTCTGAAGCGATTGGTTGCGTTCTTGATGGTTTACCGTCGGGTTTGCACCTTGATATGAATGCACTTACACACTTTATTGCCAGACGCACACCCGGCTCGTTTTCGGAAGATACCCCGCGCCATGAAAGAGATTCATTCCATATTCTCTCCGGGCTTACTTCCAAGGGAACAACGTGTGGAGCTCCCCTTGCAGCCATCATTGAAAATACCGACGTACGCACGGGCGATTACAACTATCTCAGTACCATTCCCCGGCCGGGACATGCTGATTTTGCAGCCTGGTGCAAGTGGCACGGGCGCCAGGACGCCTCAGGCGGCGGACAATTTTCCGGACGCCTTACGGCGGCGCTTTGTCTTGCCGGGGGCATTGCCATCCAAGCACTTTCCACGCAAGGAATTCATATTGCCGCACATCTTAAAGAAGTGGCCGGAATAAAAGACGACACGCTCGCGGTTTTTGATGCCTCCCCTGCTTCACGGCTGCTCTTATCCAAGCAAATTTCCCATCTCCATACCAAACAAGGGCCGCCCATTCTCAATGATTTGACGGGCGAGAAGATCCTCTCGGCCATACGGGAAGCTCGCGATACGGGCGACAGTGTCGGAGGTCTTGTTGAGTGTGTGGCAACGGGTATTCCCGCCGGCATGGGCTCTCCGCTCTTTGAAGGACTCGAAAGCACCATGGCACACGCCATTTTTAGTATCCCTGCGGTTAAAGGCATTGAGTTTGGCCTTGGTTTTGAAGCCGCGCGCACCCGTGGTAGTAAAAATAATGATCCCTATGTTGTACAAGACGGTGAAGTTCAACCCGCAACGAACAATGCGGGCGGCATTCTTGGGGGTATTTCAACCGGAGCGCCTCTTTTCTTTACATGCGCATTCAAACCCATCTCAAGCATTTCGCTCCCCCAGCGCTCAGTTGATCTGTCTTCAAATACCCAGACAACTCTTGAGATTCACGGGCGTCATGATACCTGCGCGGCTCTCAGAGCCGTTCCTGTGGTAGAGGCCGTATGCGCCCTCGCTCTTCTCGATGCAGAGCTTTCCTGGCCGCAAGAATCAAAACGCAATCCATACGAGGTGGGACTATGAGTACAGACACGCTTGATGAGCTACGCACGCAAATAGATGTGATCGATGCCCAGATTCTTGACCTCTTTGCCAAACGTACAAGTCTGGCGGCACAAATTGGCGTGTATAAACGCAAACACAACCTTTCAATACTGGATTCAAGCCGCGAACGGCAAAAGATTGAGATGGCAAAGGCATCCGTTCCTGAGTATCTCAAACCGTCTACGGTCTCGCTCATGCACGTCTTAATGGACGCGGCTAAATCACGGCAGAGTCACCTCTCATGAAAGAAATTCCCGCATCATACGGCCTTTTAGGAGAGCATCTTGCGCACAGTTGGTCGCCGGAGATTCATGCGCTGTTAGGGGCCGACTCTTATGCTCTTATCGAAGCTTCCTTTGACGAGGTTGATGACGTACTTACAAGTCAGAATTGGAAAGGGCTTAACGTTACAATCCCATACAAGCAAAAAGCACTTCTTAGCGCCAATGTTGCAAGTGAAGCGGCACGTGCCATAGGGGCAGCCAACACGCTTGTACGATACGGCAACACCGTCTTTGCCGAAAACACTGACGCAATAGGATTTCACTGGCTTTTAGAGCGGTTTGCCCGTTTTACAACGGGTCTTTCTGCTCACGACTTCTTAAACAAAAAGACCGTTTTGGTGCTGGGTGCCACCGGCGGCGCCGGTCGCGCCGTGAGCTATCTCTGTACAAAACTTGGCGCGCATGTCGTTGGCGTGTCGAGAAGTACTTCTCTCTTTTCTCGACATACTCTCTGTAATGACTGGATTACCTATCAAGATCTTACCGAGAACCACGTGCCCGATTGTAGCCGCCGTGTATTTCTCATCGTAAACTGTACGCCCGTCGGCATGTATCCTGCCTGTCCAAAAAGCCCGCTTCCTCATGGCATGCTTACGTCGTTTCCCAAACTTAGCGGTGTTATTGACCTCATCTATAATCCGCTGAGAAGCGGCCTTATTCTTGAGGCACAAAGGTGCGGTATAACCACGGAAAATGGTCTTGGTATGCTTGTTGCCCAAGCATACGCCGCGCATACGCTCTTTCAGGCACCAAACACTCCCTCACACGCCACGCCCACCACGATAGCACTTCAACAGATGGACTCTAAAAAAATTGAAGCCATTGAGAGCACTCTTGCCCAAAAGATGCAAAACATCGTACTTATTGGTATGCCCGGTGTCGGCAAAACAAGTACGGCAGTTGAACTTTCAAAGCTCTGCAGAAGACCTTGCGTTGATATTGACGTCGCCATACACGATGAAACAGGGAAAACGTCATCGGAAATCTTGTGCGCCTATGGCGAGACTTACTTTAGAGACATTGAATCGAGAATTACCCGGCGTGTGGGCTCAAAAACAGGATCCATTATTGCGTGTGGTGGGGGTGTGGTTGTACGGGATGTCAACTACGACTATCTGAAGCAAAACGGACACCTTGTCTTTCTTGACCGACCCATTGAAGGTCTCTCCAGAAAAGATCGACCACTTAGTACTCTGTATAATCTCAAAGAGATGGCGCAAAGACGTATGCCACTCTATCACGCTTGGAAAGATACGTACTTTACCTGTACGGGCTCCCCTCTTACGGATGCCTGTGCACTCAAATCTCTCCTCTTGCTATAACATTTCTTCTTGCTATAACACCTTCAACCAACCGCTCACGGATATCTCCAAACCTTTTACCTCGTATATCTTTCCGCCTACCGAGCGGATGGCTGACCTGTGGAACTCATGGATTTTCTCGCCGTATACTGTGTGTCTCAAATAAGGGGCCGTTTTCTTGTGGGCGTATAGCTTGAAAGCTCACCCCCTTTCATAAAATTCTTAATGGATTATGGGGAATCCATTAACGGCGTCTATCCTACGAAAGGTGCATGATGGATTCGCAGCAAGCGGCACAAAATGTTCTTTTGGCAATCGGAGGTTCAGATAATCTTGTAAGTAACGAAGTCTGTATGACGCGGTTGCGTCTCACCGTTACTGACCCCACCCGTATTGATACTGAACAGCTTGGAAACCTGCAAGGTGTTCTTGGCATTGTAGGCAGAGGCATCAACGGTATTGAAGTTGTCTTTGGGCCAAATATTGCACAACAGGTAAATGCCGCAATCACAGATTGCTGTAATCATACGCAAACATCTCAAGTCATACCTATGCCTGAAGATAGCTCCACCTCCGACAAGGAGGAAGTTGAACAGCTGATATCTCTTTTGCGCAATGTTGATCTTTCGGTTGACAATCTCTCTCATACGGGGACTTTTGATGACGATCCAAAAGAAGAATCTGCAGTCAATGAAGAACTAGCTCAAGATGAGCAAGGATTGCGCCTTTTAATTATTAATGGTCCTAACATCAATATGCTTGGCATCCGTGAGCCGGAACTCTATGGAAAACAAGACTACCGCACACTTATCAAAACATGCAAAGAGGAAGCGGACAGGCAGGGATTTATTGATTGCGTGTGCTATCAGTCCAACTATGAAGGGGATCTGGTAAGCGCCATCCAGGATGCTCTTGGAACCTACGATGCCATCCTTATTAACCCGGCAGCATATACGCACACCTCAATAGCCCTGCTTGATGCCGCGCTATCCGTACAGATTCCAATGGTTGAGGTGCATCTTACCGACATTAATGAACGTGAAGAGTATCGCCGCGTTTCCTACCTTAAAGATGCTTGCATAGGTGTCTGCTGTGGTAAGGGATTTGAGAGCTATCGAGAAGGTATTGCATTGCTCGCGCAACACCTTACAGAAGCGTAAAACTCACGGTAACTCACGTTATTTGTAATTTGCTATTTTGTATGCCAGATACGCTGATCGGTAACCAGAAGATCAACGGCGATGTCATGCGCACCGTGCGGGAGCTCATTGCAGCTTAGCTGCCGTGTGCGGGCCAGTGCAATCTTATGGCCTGGATAAAATGCAAGAAAACGATCATAGTATCCGCCGCCATACCCAATGCGATTACCTAATCCATCAAACACCAGTCCAGGCACCAGACAAATAGATCCCACAAATTCCGGCGTTTTCAATGCAGGGAGAGAAGCATCGGGTTCAAGCATGCCAAACCTGCTTTGATGAAGACCTTGAAGAGAAGAAATCTCTACAAATTCAAGGGTCTTCTCGGCAGTACAGCGAGGAATAGCAACACGCTTGCCTGATTCCAGCGCCTCAGCAATAATGCTGCGTGTATCAACCTCTGAGTCCATAGAGACATACGTCAAGACTAAATCCGCATCCTGATATTCGGAAGACGCTTGAAGATTGGCCGAAATGCGAGCGTCCAAGGTGGCACGAACATGCTCAGGCACAAAATCCCTTACCTTGCGTTGTTCTTTGCGAAGTGCGGTTTTTCCAGCATCTGTTCCGCAGGTACTACCCATGCCACCAGCCTTTACGTACGTCATCTACCTGACAAATTTTACCTCAGTGAATCTCAGCGAATAAAGGGTATCACTTTTATGACTTCATACTTGTTGTATACACCATTCTGACTTCTAATTCACATCTTATACTGATGTGCGTATATCAGCGCACCACACCCATCACTCCTTCTTATCCAAAAACCGCCAAATGTTGTAAGAATTACTTGCATCACACACTATATGTAGTGTAGAGTTAAGCACTGGCCAAGTGTCTTAGGAAATGCCTTTTGTGCGCTTATTGTGTGTGTCAGGTACTTGCTATACACAAACCCAGTGGTCTGAAAACGAACGTTGTAGTAATTGCTGGAAGTGGCAAAAAGAGGAGTTTTGCCACCGTAATTTCCGGCCCAAGGCAGCGCCCGTCATCGGAGCTGCAAAAGAGGAGTGTGTTATGCAAATAGGCGCAGAAGTTGTCCTCACAGAAGACCAATCAATCGCATGGCGTAACTTTACCCACGGTAACTGGAACCACGCTATTGATGTCCGCGATTTCATCCAGAAAAACTATACCCCCTACGAAGGTGACGAGTCGTTTTTGGCCGGCCCCACCGAAGCAACCACCAAGCTTTGGGCCGATGTCATGAATCTTTTTGCACAAGAGACGGCAAACGGCGGGGTTATCGATATGGATACCAAGGTGGTCTCCACCATCACCTCACACAAAGCAGGCTATATCGATCAGTCTCTTGAGAAGATTGTCGGTCTTCAGACGGACAAGCCACTGAAGCGTGCCCTTATGGTTGACGGTGGCATCCGTATGGCCGTGGCCGCCTGTAAAGCTTACGGCTATGAAGTTGACCCCGAAATCGTTGACTTCTATACCAACCGCCGCAAGACCCACAACGCCGGTGTCTTTGACGTCTACACGGATGAGATGCGTGCCTGCCGTCATTCCCACATCATCACCGGTCTTCCGGATGCATACGGCCGTGGCCGCATCATCGGCGATTACCGCCGCGTCGCCCTTTACGGTGTCGATGCGCTTATCGAGGAAAAGAAGGCCGAAAAAGCCGGTACGCATAAGACCATGGACGAGAAGACCATTCGTCACCGCGAAGAGCTCTCGGAGCAGATTCGCGCCCTCGGTGAGTTGCGAAAGCTCGGTGACATTTACGGCTTGGAGCTTGGACGTCCTGCTCGCAACTTCCAGGAGGCAGTACAGTGGCTCTACATGGGCTACCTTGCCTCGGTTAAAGAGCAAAACGGCGCTGCCATGTCCATCGGCCGCAACACCACCTTCCTCGACATTTATGCCGAGCGCGATCTTGCCGAAGGTACCTTCACCGAGTCCGAGATCCAGGAGTTTGTTGACCATTTGGTCATGAAGCTCCGCATGGTGAAGTTTGCGCGTACTCCTGAATACAACGAGCTCTTCTCGGGAGATCCTCAGTGGGTAACCGAATCCATCGGCGGTATGGGTGTTGACGGTCGCCCGCAGGTTACCAAGTCGGCTTTCCGTTGGCTTCACACGCTTGAGAACATGGGTACCAGCCCCGAGCCAAACCTTACGGTACTTTGGTCGGTACGACTGCCGGAAAACTTCAAGCGCTACTGCGCCAAGATTTCCATAACCACCAGCTCCATCCAGTACGAAAACGACGATCTCATGCGCGTCTATCACGGCGACGACTACGCCATTGCCTGCTGCGTCAGCTCCATGCGCATTGGCAAAGAGATGCAGTTCTTCGGCGCCCGCGCCAACCTTGCAAAGTGCCTGCTTTACGCCATCAACGGCGGCCGTGACGAGAAAACCGGCGACCAGATTGGCCCTCGTTTTCAGCCCGTCGAAGGAGACTACCTTGACTTTGACGACGTCATGAGTAAGTACCTGGACATGATGGACTGGCTTGCGGGCGTGTATGTCAACACCCTCAACGCCATCCACTATATGCACGACAAGTACAGCTATGAGCGCATTCAGATGGCACTCCACGACGAGCACGTACACCGCTGGTTTGCTACGGGCATCGCGGGTCTTTCCGTTGTTGCGGACTCGCTTTCCGCCATCAAGTATGCCAAGGTTAAAGCCATCAGAAATGATGACGGCTTGGTCGTTGACTACGAGATTGAGGGAGACTTCCCCAAGTACGGTAACGATGACGACCGTGTGGATACCATCGCCCACGACATCGTTGAGGTCTTCATGAAGTTTGTCCGCGAAACCGGTACCTACCGCGATTCCGTACCCACCACCTCCATTCTGACCATCACCTCAAACGTGGTCTACGGTAAGGCAACCGGCAATACCCCTGACGGACGTCGTGCCGGCGCTCCCTTTGCACCGGGCGCCAATCCCATGCACCGTCGCGATACGCACGGCGCCGTCGCATCCTTGGCCTCTGTGGCAAAGCTCCCCTTCGGAGACGCCCAGGACGGCATCTCCAATACGTTCTCAATCATCCCCAATGCGCTTGGTAAGAGCAACGACATCCTCTTCCACGGAGATGAGCTCAACCTCGACGGCATTGATTTTTCCGATCTTGACCTCAGCAACGTCGGCATCGAAAACCACGTTGACTGCGCCTGTGAGGCGGATCCGTCCGCACCGGAAGGCGCCGAAGACCGTTCATAACAACCTGGCGAGAAGCGCGGCGCTTCTCGCCACATACTCTCAAAGGAGAAACCATGAAAGCAAACGAAGTAGCGCCCGAGCAGGTAGATAACCTTGTCAGCATGATTGACGGCTATGCCGAAAAGGGCGGACATCACCTCAACGTCAACGTGTTCACTAAAGACACTCTGCTTGATGCCCAGGCACATCCGGAGAAGTATCCGCAGCTTACCATTCGTGTTTCCGGATATGCCGTAAAGTTCAACTCGCTTACCAAAGAGCAGCAGGACGACGTTATTTCCCGCACCTTCCACGAGGCACTGTAGGATTTTCCAAGCACAAGGATCCGTTTCTCTCATGTCTGAATCGCAACATACCCCAGACAATTCATGCGAACAATCTGTAGATCAGAACCCGCTCACCTTGCGTGGGCGGGTTCATTCCATTGAAACGTTCGGCACGGTTGACGGCCCCGGCACGCGCTTGGTGGTCTTCATGCAGGGCTGCCCCATGCGCTGCGCCTACTGTCATAATCCCGATACGTGGAAGTTTGGCATTGGACACGAGAAGAGCGTGGCCGATATACTCGCACTCTACGACCGCAACCGACCCTTTTACCGTAAAGGCGGCATTACCGCAACGGGCGGCGAACCGCTGGCTCAAGTCGCATTTGTTGGTGCGCTGTTTGAAGCCGCTCACACCGATCCTAAAGGACGCATTCACACCTGTCTGGATTCCTCCGGCATCTCGTATGACCCGCGCCATCCGGAACTGTTTGAGCGGCTGCTGTCCAATACTGACCTGGTACTTCTCGACATCAAACACTCGGATCCCAAAGGGCACCACGCGCTCTGTGAAGTGGGACCGGAACGACCGCTTGCCTTTGGCAACGAGTTGGCCCGGCGCAAGATTCCCGTACTCATTCGCCATGTTGTCGTGCCGGGATACACTGACTCCCCCGCAGAGCTTGCCGGCGTGGGCCGCATTATAGCCCGCTGGAGCAACGTCATTGGCCTTGACGTGCTCCCCTATCACACCATGGGTATCAAGAAATACGAAGAGCTTGGCATACCCTATCGTCTCTCCGGCATACCTGCTCTGGATCCCAAGCGTATCCCTGAGATCCGCAAGCAGATTCTCATCGCACGCACTCTTGAACGCAAGCGGTTGGGTTTATAGCTGACGTATTGTCGCCGCACAAAACCTCACGTATAAAGACCACGTTGAAGCCTCTCCTCACCAACAAAATCCTTATTACTAGAAATAATCGTCAAAATGTAGTAAAAATATTTAAGGAACAGAGATTACTGCTTTTCCTTCTGTGGCCGGGAGGAGATATGTGGTATTGCAAAAAATTGTTTCAGCTTGTTATAAAAGATCCCCTCGTATGGGCGTCTTATATTATTCTTGCGGTCGTATTAACAATTCCGCTGTTTCTGAATGCCGATGTTTACGGCATGAGCTACGCAAGAGCCTATGAAACCGGCAATGAATACGACAGCCTCTGCAAAAAAGCTGGCACGTATCCAAAAGATTCTCGAGCCTCTGAAGAATTTCTCGATATTTCTCGTCAAATTGACTTACTCGGAGATGTAAATATTTCAGTTATTCCTTCAAATTTTTTTGAAAAATATGGTCTTTACCATGAATATATGCTTAAAAGATTTGATGTCGGCAGAGAGGCAAAATACGGATACTCATATTATGGGGCACATAAGGCTCTATCAAATAAGCTCAGCAAACTGGATCGAGCATCGTTTTATGATTCAGAAGGCAAACTTCCGGCCCTCCATGCGATTTCCGAGACGCTGCACTACACACCTGATTACATCCGTTTCTTACCCGCTTTGATTGTGAGCTTTGTCATAGGACACTCGGTTCAACGTGAACGTCTTTTTGGCGAGAAGGGCTTCATATCTTTCAGGCACCTATTGGATCAGATATGCGTTGCTTCGGTATTGACGACAACCTTAAGCATCCTTGCATTTCTACCGCTCTTTGCAGCCGCATATATCCGTAACGACATAGGCAACCCTACCTATCCGGTCGTCCTGGTTCAAGCAAACCGTATCATTGAGCTTACCGCTCTTGAATGTGTGATTTGGTCACTGTCACTTATGACCCTGGCGAACGTATTTCTCGCTACCTTTACCTTAAGCCTCAACGCACTGGTAAGAAATGAATTTGTATCCGTTTTTCTTGGGATTGCCCTTGTATATGCTGCGAAAATTCCTTTCATGCCCGGAGAACATCAATATCTGAGAGGATGGCTTGAATACCTGCCGGTCGGTTTCTTCGATACAACCAAGGTTGTTGGTTACGTTGGAGATACATCCTTCGGTTTTCCCAAAACACCTATAGCTCTTCTCGACCCCCTTGGTGGCCTATGC